>Ga0114129_10000553_pt1 | contig 45921 bp, 38 predicted proteins | sample RhiMetdeltSRZDD1_FD_80071 | JGI IMG/M metagenome (GOLD analysis project Ga0114129, IMG submission 80071) | Populus rhizosphere microbial communities from Tennessee, USA - Rhizosphere MetaG P. deltoides SRZDD1 (version 2) (version 2) | ecosystem: Host-associated > Plants > Roots > Rhizosphere >...
GCGCGGCGATCTCGACACCATCGTGATCACCGCGATGCGCAAGGATCCGGCGGAGCGATACAGCTCCGTGGCACTCCTCGAAGACGACATCCGCCGGCATGTGGAGCGGCTGCCGGTCGTCGCGCGCGGCGACTCGTGGAGATATCGCGCGGCTAGGTTCGTCCGGCGGCGCAAGCTGGGCGTCGCTGCCGCAGCCGCGATTGTGATCACCCTGGTGGGCGGCGTCATCGCGACGAGCTGGCAGGCGCGGGTCGCCCGCGCCGAACGCGTCCGCGCCGAGCGTCGCTTCAACGACGTGCGGAAGCTCGCTAATTCCGTGCTGTTCGATTATCACGACGCCATCGAGGCGCTGCCAGGCTCCACGGCCGTGCGCGAGCGGCTGGTCAGGGACGCGCAGGTGTACCTCGACAGCCTCGTGGCGGAGGGAGGCAGCGATTCCGGGCTGCAGCGCGAACTGGCGGCCGCCTACGACAGACTCGGAACCGTCCTCGGCAGGCCGGCCGGAGCCAATCTGGGTGACACGGCGGGCGCCATGGAGAGCTACCGGAAGGCTTTGAAGATCCGCGAAGCGCTTGCCGCCGCCGATCCCCGCAACCCGCAGGCCCGGCGCGAGCTCGCGCAGAGTCACCGGCGGATCGGCTGGCAGATGGGGACAACCGAGTTCGACGCCGGCCGCGAGCACTTCCGGCAAGCGATCGCCATCTACACGCAGCTCGTGACCGAACAGCCCGGGGACACCGAGACCCGTGTCGGGCTGGCAAGCGCTCATAACGAGCTCGGATTGATCCTCGAGGGACGCAACGATCTGGCGGGAGCGCTGGAGAACGAACGCCGCGCGCTGGCGCTGCTCGAAGCGGCACCCGCCGAAACGCGGGGCACCCCTGAGTTCCGCCGCAGGCTTTCGATCACCCACGAAAACATCGGCCGGTCGCTCTTCCTGAGCGGCGACGATGCGGCCGGGCTCGACGCCAACGCCAAGGCGCTGGCGCTGCGCGCGGCGCTGGCAAGTGAGGACCCGACCAACGCCATCTTTCGCCGGATGGTCGCGATCAGCTACCAAAACGATGGTGACTACCGCGATCATGCGGGCGATTCTGACGGCGCCCTCGCCAGCTTCCGCCGGAAGCTGGCGATCGACGAAGAGTTGTTTGCCGCCGATCCTGCCAACTCACAAGCTGGTGGCGATCTCGCTTATTCGCTCGTGAGACTCGGCGACATCCTGGCGAAGCGCGGCGGTCACGCGGAAGCACTCATCCATTACCGCCGCTCGGTGGAGCAGTGGGAGCGGTTGCAAAAACAGAGTGGTGATACGACACTGAATCCGATACTCGCGGTGAGTCACGCCGGCGTGGCCCGGGCGCAGGCGAACCTTGGGAATCAGATCGCTGCGCTTGATGCAGCCAGGCGCGCAGAGACCGCTCTCGCGACGGCGCACGAAGATGTCATGGATTCGGGCCGGCGCGAGCTGCAGGCTCAGACGTACGAGTACGTGGCCGAGGTACATGTCGCGCTGGCAGCACGGCATGGCCTCACGCCGGCGGACGCGAAAGCACACTGGAGCGCCGCATGCCGTGCGTTGCAGCAGAGCGGTGAGGTCTGGGCTGATATGCGGAGCCGCGGGATCCTGTGGGGAACCGACGCGAGCAAGCCCGACACGCTGGCGCGCGAGCTCGCAAGCTGCAAGGCCAGGCTGAACGGTCAGTGAAGCAAATGCGCGCTATGTAGATGCTGCGCGGATTTGGAAAGCAATCCGCGCTACGAACTGCGCCCTGAGATGGCCTCGTAGAGCCACGCGCGAGCGAATTTCCAATCTCGTTCGACGGTCGCCGCCGAAATGCCCAGCGTTTCAGCGATCTCATCCGTCGTCAATCCGCCGAAGAATTTCAGCTCGACGATTCGGCCCTTGCGCGCATCCGTTTCGCTGAGGCGCTCGAGCGCCTCGTGGAGATCGATGACGTTCACCACCGCGGCGCCAATTCCTTCTCCGACGAGTGTCAGCGGAACGTGTTCGGCGCCGCCCCCACGCTTGTGCGCGACGCGATCCCGCGCGTGATTGACGAGGATGCGACGCATCATCACGGCGGCGAGTCCCATGAATTGCGCGCGATTCGACCAGTCCACTTTCCGCTGATCCAACAGCCGCATATAGGCTTCGTGGACGAGGGCCGTCGGCTGCAGCGTATGGTCCGGCCGCTCGCGACGCAGGTAGCTGGCGGCCAGACGCCGGAGCTCGCTGTAAATGATCGGTGACAGGGGATCCGTCGCGGATACCGAGGGATCCGGTGATGAAGGATTCCCGTCCCTTGGCCCACCTGGGGTCTGCATGTCTGTGGAGCTGTGAGGGAGTTTAGCACCCGATCGTGCGTTACCGATTAGGCACGGTCCGAGATGCGAGCCATCACAGGATATTGCTGTGTCCTTTTCTTCCTGACCCTCGGGCCGGGGTGTCGTCAGTCCGCGAGTCAACCGGCGGCGAACGAGGCGAAGGCGAGCGCGCCGGCGGAGGATGCGAAGGCGAACGCATCACCCGCACGCACGAAAACCCAGCCCACGCCGTCTCCGGACGGGCTCAGCAATCTTGCCGCCGCGCTGGGTATCCCGAAGGAGATGCCGCTTCCTGATGGGCTCGTCCCGGGCGGTGATTGCCCACAACCGGATCCAGACGGCGCACAGCAGATACCGGCACAGGCCAGCGCCGTCATTCCGCTGCAGGAAGGACTCACGCTGGCGGAGATCTGGACGAGAAGCCGGCAGGAACCCGATTACGAGTGCCTGACCCAGGTAAAAGCGATCACTGCGGTTGGCATCGATACCACCTTGAGCTGTGACTATCCGCCTCGTCGCGGTCCACTCGAGCGGCGGATCTGCTGGGCGGATTTGCGCAGGGCGCGCATGGTGCACACTGCCTATGGCGCAGTGAAAGTGATTAGCGCCTCTGGCGAGGAGCCGGAGACCATCACGGGCGCGACGGCGTTCAGTCTATCGTCCGAGAAATTCGCCGAGTTGAAACGAACCGGTGCGATGACCCATCGCTACGTGGAGCTCGGCCCATCGGGCCAGCTCAGCAAAGACGCGGTGGGTGAGTTCCGCGTCGCAGGCCGCGAGACGATGGCGGTGATCGTCAACGATCGGCCCATCGACCTCCCCGTCATCAAGGCGCGAGGCACTCTGAAATGGTGGCTTGGTGGCGAGCGTCTCGTGACCGAGGACACGCTTGTGGTTCTCGATGACGAACTGTTTCCGCTGTTGATCGATCAGCAGTCGAGCAACGAAACGCTCGGATCCCGCATCCAGTTCAGCAAGATTACGTACCCGCGCGAAGGTCGCGCGTCTTCGGGTGGAGCGCTGAACTTGGGCGGCGGATCTCTGGAAGAGGGACTGCTCGAAAACTCACGCGTTGATGTCTACGGCATCTACTTCGACTTCAACAGCGATCGCATCCGGCCCGAATCCGAACCGGTGCTCGGAGAGATCGGCTCGATTCTGCAACGTCACCCGGACTGGCGTCTCAGCATCGAAGGACACACCGACAACGTCGGTGGGAACGGTCAGTACAACCTGGAGCTGTCGCGCCGGCGCAGCGAAGCCGTACGCGTGGCGCTGGTGAAACGATTCGGCATTTCGGCCGACCGGCTCTCTTCAGGCGGATACGGCGCGGCCGCTCCGAAAGACACGAACGACACGCCGAAAGGGCGGGCCCGGAACCGGCGCGTCGAGCTGATACGCCGCTAGGAGGAATTCATGCGGACGGTGATCGCTTCGTTGATGATGATTTCCCTGTTCTCCGCACCTACACGCGCAGGTCAGGCTCGCAGCGGCGCCGCCGCCGGGGCACCGGCGATTAAGGCTTGCGCGCTGCTGTCGAAAGAGCTCGCGATGAAAGTCTCCGGGGCGGCGAACAAGGCCGTATTCGATGTACCGCCGCAGGAGGAACCGGCCGGCAAGTCGGGCTCATCGTGCAATTACGCGGACATCACGTTGCAAGTCGATGCGTTCACGCCCGCTGCCATCGACGGGATGGCAAACCAGAAGGGCAAAACCTGGGAGCCGGTCGCCGGCGTCGGCGACCGGGCCTATTTCCACGGCGATCGCAACTTCGCGCAGTTGATCGGCTACGTTGGCGGCCGCACGTTCACCGTCGAACTCGGAGTTCCGTTCCAGAGCACCGCCGAGAAGATGAAGCCGAACGTGATCGCGCTGGCGAATGCCGTCATCCCGAAACTGAAATAACGCGGACGCGCAGCGACGTGACCCGCGTCATGACATCGGCACCTGCCCGCTGGTATTTCGTAGGTGCGCTTGCGCTCGTGGTCGGCTGTCGCCAGGCTCCCGCAGCTGCACCGGCCGAGCGGGGAACTCCTGCGCCGCAAGCTGTCGCGGCGGTTTCAAGCGAGAAACCATTTCTCGCGGCGAACTGTCCGCCGCCGGAAACCGCGACCGATCAGGAGATCACGGCCCAATCCAACGCTCTCATCCCGTTGAAGCCGGGCTTGACGCTGTCGACCACCTGGCATCGGGCGACCGAAGGCGATGACGTCGAGTGCCTGACGCAGATCCATGAAGTCGACGGGAACGCGATCGCGGCGACCGCCAATTGCAGCATGGCGAGCGGCACGCAGGGCGGGTCGCGCCGCACGTGCCGCGCCGACATTCGCGCGGCGCACATGTACTACACGGGCGCGGGCGACAATCCCGATATCCTCCGCGGCACCACCATGTTCAGCCTGTCCACACAGGCCTTCGGCGAGCTGAAGTCGAAAGGCAGCACACGTCATCGCTTCGTCTCCATCGCGGACGGCAGCATCATCGGCGATCTCGACGGCGTGCTCGAACGCGAGTCGACCGGAACGCTGTCGACGATCGTGAACGACCGCATGCTCGAGCTGCCGGTCGTGCGTGCGTCGGGCCGCCTGCGCGGCGCGGCGATGGGCAAACCGGTCGAGACTCGGGTCGCGGCGTCGATCGTCGACGATGGGCGGTTTCCCCTGGTGCTCGATTACGCCATGCCGGACGTAGGATCGGCCGGATTCTCGGTGAGGTACACCAAGATCTCCTTCCCGACCGACGGGAAGCTGGAACAGCGACTTGCCAGCGAACAGCGTATCGATGTCTACGGCATCTACTTCGACGTCAACAGCGATCGCCTCAGGACCGAATCGGATCCCGTCCTGCGCGAGCTGGCGGATGCGCTTCAGGGCAACCCGCAGTGGCAGGTAACGATTCAAGGTCACACCGACTCGATCGGCAGCGCGGACGCGAACATGGAGCTGTCACGCCGGCGGAGCGAAGCGGTCCGCGGCGCCCTTGTCGAACGATACGGCGTCGCCGCCTCACGGTTGTCAGCGCGCGGCTACGGCGCGACGGTTCCCAAGGATACGAACGAGACGCCGGAAGGGCGCGCGCGCAACCGTCGCGTCGAGCTGGTGCGGCGATAGGTGATCGCATGCTGGATTTGCTGTTCGGCGGCCGCAGTCTGATTCTCGAAAGCCCTCTGAGTCTGGAGGACGCCACCGTGCGTTTGCAGGGCGAAGTTACGACACCCGAGTGGCGTATGTTCGAGAATCGGCGGCAGTTGTTCATGGGGACATTCGCAGGCGGCCGGTTTCACATTTTCCGCCTGGCCTCGAGGCGGAGTTCGTTCAAACCGACGATCGACGGGACGTTGACGCGCACAGTAAATGGCTGCCGGGTGAACGCGCGGCTGAAGCTGGCACCGGGCGATCTTGTCGCCGTCAGCCTATTAATCACGATCGCCGTGACGATGTTGTTGTTCGGGCTGCAGGCTGTCGCCGCCGTACTCGATCCAACGGTCGTCGTAACCGACGTCACAGTGGTCGAGTTGCTCTCTCTGCTGATCGCTACGCTGATGCTTGTTGGCTCGGTTGTATCCCTGATCATCGGTGCGCGGAGCGCCACACGGGCGCTCGCCACGCTCTTCGAATCGCAGCCGCCTCAATTCATCTCCAGGACCGTTGCCCGTCAGTCTCAGGCTTGAGTTCGAGACGAACGCCTTTTCAGGGCGCGAGCCGCCGCATCGCGGTCGCCGCGAGCTTCACGGCGTCGCCAAGCGTCGCCCGTGACGTCAGGTAGTGCACCTGCAGCAGCCGATCGCCTTTCAGAAACAGAAGCTGGCCAGACATTCCGACCTGCGTCTGGTCCCACGGTCCCTTGATCACCACCGCATCCTGCGGCGCCACCATGCCGATGATGCCGCCACCGAATTTTTCGAGCTTGAAGGTCTGGGCACCGCCGATCCATGTCGGCGACAGCACGAACACGCGATGGCCGGGTGTGTAGTACGCGCACCCATGCCCCTGGCCATGGGCGAGCGGCGGCCATTCCGATGACGCGCGGTACGGGTCGATCGCCAATGGCCCGAGCACGGCTTCGGCCTCTGCGCGCGTCAGCAGGCTGCAGGGATCCTCGTCGCCTGACTCGATCACCTGATATGGATTGGTGACTGGAAACGGCAAGTCGGGAATGCGGTCGCGCACGCGCGCGGCGAGTATCGGAATCGCCTCTCGGGGAATATCCGGCGCTTGTCCCGCGACAGTAATCCAGATGTGTCCAGTCCGGCCTGTGAACCGGTACGCCCCCGGACGCGCCTCGTCCCAGTCGGACACTGCGATCGTTCCGTCGGCTTTCTTGGCGCCGCCGGCGCCTTTCCCGCTGACATCGACTTTGACGATCACGGCGTAGGTTCGCGGATCGCTTTCCGTGTCGAGGATCGGATTTGGCCGCTCCGGCTCGGCCGCCGCGGTTCCGAACGTCTCCCGGAACTTCTCGCGCATCTTCGCGCGCATCGCGATCGCCTGCTGCCGTTTGGCCGCGACCGATTCCGGCATGACGAGTGGGTAGAGGCAGCCGTCCTCCTTCTTCCTCGGCGGCCCGGCGAGCTTGCCGATGAGCGCCTCGACCTCGGCAGCCGGGATCCAGTCACACGGTTCCGCGGGGATCGAGGCGGTTCGAATGGTGGGTTTCCACGCCTCGGTTGACGGCCGGGCGTCTGCCCGGCGTGCAGCGGCCGGCGTTGACGGCTGCTTCGCGTCAGCGGCAGGTTGGCTGCGATCGCAGGCCGCCAGCGTCGCGCTGAGTGACGCCGCGACGGCGGCACGCCACCACCGGTTCATTCCCGTCCACCGGTCGCCGCGGTCACGATCGCGCTTGCCGCCTTCTCGACGAGGGGAGTCAGAATGTCCTCTCCGTCCGATTTCGCCTTGGCTTTGGACATCACCGGCTTGACGCTTCCGACGCTGTCCGGCGGTCCGAGACGATAGGACAGCTCGAGTTCGTCCTTCGCGCGGATCTCGGATGCGAAGGAAGCGATTGCCTGTCCACCCGCCCATGTTGCGCTGCTCGCGACCGCGCCGGTCACCCCGCCGCCGAAGGGCATGCGCGAAACGGCCGTCCCGGTGGCCTGGCCAAGAATCCTGCCCATTTTGTTGTCGCCGGATCGTTTCCGTGCGACCGACAGCAGCAGCAACTGTCCGCACTCCTGGTCGCGCGCCTCGAGCGCAGCCTGGGATTCCAGCCGCGACTCGAGAGCGACCGTCCTGATTGCTGGTCCTTTCAGATAGCTCGCGAACAGGTCGCGAATGGCGGTGGCGAAGCTCGTCGCGTTCCCGTCAACGCCTTGCACGCTGGGCATGGTCAGTGCCACGCATGCGGAGACTGGAGCCGGCGGTTTTGGTGATGCGGTCTGTGCGATGACGATTGAGGGGGCCACGGTCGCTACGAGGGCCAGAGCGAATCTGCGGGGTGTCATCGAAAGCTCCTCTCCGTACGTGTCCATCGCGGTACGCACGGATCGGGCGCGAAGTCCGTCACTCTGTGTTCTTGGGCAGCTGTGGAATTGACCCCGTGTCTATATCTTGCAGAACTCCCGACCGGGGTGATACCAGCCCTTCTGAACGATCAGGGTCGGCTTTGTCTGGATGCCACCGGAACTTTGGATCCGTTCTCGAATACCGAGGACACTGAGCACTGCGTTGATCGCATTGGTGACCTGCTCCGGCATCTGATAACCCACGCCAGCACCGAGTCCCATGGACACTGATTCCTGCCGGCAGATGACGGCGCCGATGCTTGATCCCTTGGTTGCCGCGACCGAAGAATTCAGGTAGGCGTAAGGACCAGTCACGAACCCGAAGGCCCCAAGACCGACGATCACGCTCACCTGGTGCGTCATCACCATTCCTGTAGGACCCATCGCAACGCCCTCGAGGGATGGCAACAGCGTCTCTTGGGCGCCGAACCCGGTCGGGCCCCCGACGCTGAACTTGCCGTCCCGATACCCGGCCCGCACGCCGCCCTTGAGCGTGTAATAACCGCGAGCCTTCAGCGCTCCTGTTGACGTGAACATCGTCTTCAGCAGGAACTTCTGACGCACATTCACGGCGAAGGGCACGCCGCCAAGACCGCTGACCGGAATCACAAGATCACTGAACGCGGGACGCACCTCGTCGATATTGGCGTCCGTCGGCCTGGGCATGGCCGCTTCGAACGACACCAGCAGGCCGGCGACACCGGCCAACTCCACTTCGACGGTAGTCACCTTCCCGTCACGGATGTCGAGAGTGAAGTGCAGCTCCGGAGCTTTGAGGTACAAGACGGCTTCACCGAGGAACATGACGCCGTCCGCTCCTGTGGACTTGATGCGTACGCCAACGCCGGTGCTGTCGATCAGCGGTGTCACTGAGAAACGGTGTACGACGGGGTTGGCGCCTGCGAGAGCAACCGGCCTCACGAACACGCCATCGTGATCCAGGCGCGTCAGCAGCGGGTTCTGCGCGATCGGCGGATCAAACACCTCGGGCCGTGCGAATGAGAGGCCCTCGGTGAAATTCACCGGCTGATTGAGATTGAACTGCCCGTCGCGAATGACCTCGGTAATCTCCACAGGCCCGAGCACGACACGAAGACCATCGCGTCCCTTTTCGACGGCGAGCACCCGCCCCACGGCCCTGCTCGTCGCCAGGAGGACCTTGCCGGGCTGGATTTTTTCCGCCGCTTCGGAATCAGGATCGATCGTCCACACCACGCTGTCAGCGCTTACCCCGCGAATTGCGGTCGCACCATCTGGCAGCATCACGACATCGGGTTGGTAGGTCACCGCCCTGCTTGGCGCGGCGGAGTGCCCGTACAACTTCTCCGCATCGCTGAGCTCGTTGACGGCCAGAAGACGAGGAGGGCCATCGGCCCGCGAAGCGGCGGGTGACCGTTCGCGGCAGCCGGCCAGAATGGCGCAAGCAATCAGCAGAGCGGCAATGTGGATGCGAGGCAACGGACAGTTACCAGTTACAGAATTCTCAATTCTGGGGTCCGCGTACCGGTGGCACCTTGAACTGAAACTTGGCGTCGTCGATCGTCGGATTGGCTTGTGGCTCGAATGTGAATGTGAGGCGCGCCACACCTGTGCCGTTCCCATATCCCCGCGGCGTATCCTCGAACACACGCCGAATGAGTTGCGTCTCGACATCGATCCAGACCGTGACCTGTCGGACGCCGGTCCGCTGGCCGGACGGATAGTACTCAGCCGCGACCCCAATGATTTTGTGGCAGCGACGCTTGTTGATCTCCTCGATTCCGCCGAGTTCAGCCTCCTCGATCAGCAGGGGCGTGCCGGGCAGTCTGGCTTGTGAGTAGAGAAGAGATGGAATGATGAGCGCCGCACCGTTGGTCACCTGACGCATGGACTGCAGCCCCCGTACCTGGCCGCTGTTTTCAGGGTTGATGACGTCGTGAATGCCTGGCGGCTGCTGGTACCGCTCCATCTGGTTCTTGAACATCCAGAGGACGACCCGATCCGTGGCGTCGACCTTCAGCGTCCCTGACCTCCACCACGACAGCTGGTAATCGAAAATGAAGTCGCGGCTCGCTCGCCGGAAGTAGGTCGTGAAGCGAGCCTCCTTGCCAGTGCCTCCTCCGTCGTCGAGCACCGTGCCTGTATCGGCGTAGGAGGTGAGCGTGGCGTAATAGGCGATGCTTTTCCTCAGCACCTCGGGCAGAACGGGCTTGGATTGCGGGTGCGCGGCGACTCCTGTGGGGCCATTTGCCACTGCAGCCAGCGTGAACACAGCGGTGATCGCCAATGCCGTCCATCCCAGACGTTTCATGCGCTCCTCCGATCGAACGGGCTGATTACTGCTGCCGCACGAGCTCGACGCGCCGGTTGCGGGCACGCCCTTCGAGCGTGTCGTTGCGATCCTTCGGTCGTGATTCGCCGAATCCCGACGTCGTCAACCGCTGCTGTTGGACGGAAAACTTCGTGGTCAACGCGTTCTTCACCGCGGCGGCGCGGCGCTGCGACAAATCCAGGTTGAACCCGTCGCTGCCGATGCTGTCGGTATGCCCCTCGATCCCGAGCTTCCACTCGGGATGGCGCGTTAACACTTGCGCGATCTCCCGAAGCGTCGGCTCCGACTCTTCGCGGATGCGATCACTGTTGAACTCGAAGAAGATCTCGTAGACGTCGGCGCGTCCGGTCTCACGCAGCGCGCGTTCGAGCCGGCTCTCGGCATCCGCCGTGGTGTTGCACTGGTATGAAATCCGCACGACCTGCAATCGCGTCGCCTCGTCGGTCCCGACACCGCTGCTGAACGCGTATTTCAGTGCCAGCGGGTTCTGTTCGTCATCGAGGAAGAAGAATTCGGCGTGGTCACCGAGATAGCTGCCCCGGGCGTGTATCGCGAGCAGATCGACTTTGACTCCGTTGACCGTCACCGGCACGACTGCAGGGCCCACGCGGTTGAGCGGGTACCGCCACAGACTCCGCCGCATCTGTTCGACGGGCGCCGCGCGTGCGATCGGATCGACGACCGCAAGTTCCGCGGTGCCCTTCATCTTCAATGCATTGAGAACAGCCACCGAGGTGCCGAGCGCCGTGCTGCCGGGGACAGTGACCGGCGCGCCCGGGTCAAAAATGAGGAGGTAGAAGCTGGCGTTCTTCAGATCGTCTCGGCGCACTGTGCGCGAGACGCTGATCTTGCGGACGCCCAGCGGCGTCGGCCGATCGCCGTTGACCGTCAGATGCACGGCGTCGGCGGTGACGTCAGTCACGCGCTTGATGGATTCGTAATCGCCCTTCGGGTCGTCGATGGCGGTGACGATCGTCAGTCCCTTGCAGAGGGGAATCGCGGGTGCGGTGGACGTCGGGCTGGCCGGTACCACTGCCGCGGAGGAACCCAGGGCAAGCGCCACGATCCTGGCGCCCGTTCCGATCCTGCTGAACGTGACCGATGTCATCCGGCATCCCTACGTGTGCGTGCACCTATCTCCGAACGCACGACTGTTACGGAATGTCCGTCATGCTTGCCCGCCCAGCGGTCGGGCTTCTTTCCCGCAGGATCTCCTAACGCCGCGAAGCTGCTCTACACGAAGTCGCTTTGTGCGATGGAGCCCGCCCAGGGGTGCCCTTTTACGACCCGCCGCCAAGGCTTCCAGACCCTACACGCACCTGCACCTCCCCGGCGGGGCCAGTGGGATTGTCGTTTCCGCAATTTGGAGGGCAACCTGGAAACTTGGGCGAGGCCGATCGTTGAGGCGCGAGCCCGCTCTGGCCCTGAGCGCGCCGGGCATCTGCCGCGGCTCTATCAGCTGCCTTCATGGCGGCATTGGCCTCCCTCCACTCGTTCAGGGCCTCGATGCTCTTCCGGTCTGTCTCCAGCATGTCGTTATAGAGCTTCTCGTCTACTTTGGGGTCCCACTTCGACGGGTCGGCGCCCTCTCGGGCGGGATTGTTTACACGGTAACGAACATACTCGCCGGTTGCATCTGCAGCCTTCGCTCTTGCCGCTTGATGCGTCGTCGCTGCCTTCGCCAGGTTCTCCTGGGCTGCTTCGCGCGTAAGGGGACCCGAGGACCTGCCTGGCGCTGACCGTCCCGCAGGAGGGGGTGGAGCGGCGCCTCGATTGACCTGTGTCTTCGAAAGATCGGGTTCTGTTTTGCCGAACGGATTCACCGGGCCGCGACCACGACCTTCGCCTGGACCTCCGACCCACTTGGGCGGAATCCGAATGCCGCCCCGCTGATCACGCCAGAATGGACCCAGCTCGCGGGCCAGACGTGCCGCATAGCCTCGAAGGAACGCCAGCAGCATTGGCAGTGTGGCCGTAACGCCGGTCGCGATCATCGCCCCTATCAAGCACGACTTCTGATGTGTTTTATACAGCGCGCTCGGATCCTGCGCCTGGGCCAGCGGCGGCAGCCACGGAGGGAGTTCGTCGCGGTATGGTTGAAGGAAAATCACAGCCTGGTTCGCAACTTGCGGCACTGCGTGACAGAACGCGTATTCAAACGCGAATGTCTTTGCCCACTCGGCCATCACGTTGTACTGAACGCCACGCTCGGCCATCGACTGTCCCCAGCCATTCGCCGCAATGCCCAGGGCGTCGCCGGTGGCGGGATCGATGCGCCACCACCCGATATACCCTTCCGATCCGATCTGCACTGGAGCTCTAGGCGCAACGACTGTGTAGCCACGTTGGACCTCCAACGTAATGGCACGTTGCGCCTCAGCGGGAAGGTCCAGACTACCCGCCGTCGCCAGCTGCGTTGGAGTCAAGACGACCCAGCTCTGAGACACCTTGAAAGCCTCGCCGGTACTTCCCCGCCCGACCGGGCTCGCATGGAGCAGCGCTTCTGCATTTGTATCGAGGACACCTTGTTCCAACCGGATAGCAAACGCATCCGGCTGGGCCAGTGTGACTGCCATTTCGGTGGCAACGATATCGATCGCATCCCGCAGGACGAGCTCATTACTCGCGAAAGCCGGATACCGGTGACGGCTGAAGAGGTGGATTCGGTCCGAGTAAAGATCGCCGCGAACTCCACTCCACTCGGTACGCGCGAGCGCAAGCGCGTAGAGGGGAGTGACGGCAGGCGCCGCGTTCGCCAGCAGTTGCTGCGTGGACTGTTCGGCGGGATCGATCTCGTCGCGCGCGACCATGCGCAACAGATCGCGGTTTCCGATCAGACTCTGTGCTGAAAGATGCGTGACGAACTCAGGAGCAGGCGCCGACGCCAACGCCAGGATCTCGGTCCGCATCATGAGGGACAGGCTTCGTGTGAGCCGTTGCTCCTCACTGAGCGCAGGCTGGGGCACAGAGCCGTCCGAACGCATGGCCGCACCAAGCAGGTCAAAAACGCTGCGGCGAATCGTCCGAGGAGGGGCAGCGGGCGCATGGACCTCATATTCAATCCACGCTGCGGTGAGTTCTTGAAGGGGTGCGGTCGAAGCCTGGGAGTGCCGGGAAATGGCGGCGCCCAATCCGCCGAATGGATTCCCTTGCGGAGGTTCACGAGTCCCCGCAGTCTGGCGGATAACCCCCTGCGCGACCGCGTCGCGGCCAACGATGAGCGCAGCCATCCACTCGCGCTGTTCGAGGGCGGTAGCCCTCAGACCGAACCGCGAGTTCGGATCGGGGTTGATCTCCCTGGGCCATGATCCGGGCCAAAACTGAAGAGCGATTGTCTGCCCGAACAACTCCGACGGATGCAGCACGTGTTCTAGCACCTGGGATTCGCCAAGCAGCCCACTCGACCAGTGCTCGACGACAACTCGTACCGCGACGTTGTGGCGAAGCTCGGACGGGACTGCGTTCGGCGCCGGCGTCTCGTGTGCTGAGATCAGCTGTTTCGTGGCGGGTGGAGCGAGTAAGTCGAGATCGGACCATGTGCCGCGCTCGTCGCATTGGACCCACCAGTGATCGCGAAGCGCATCCACCGCAGTTTGATATCTCGCGAGCCATTCGACGTCCCCATCTGGACGCGGAACGACGGACAAAAGGCGCCCCGTCTGATCGGCGACACGGGTCTGAAGCTCTACGACGAGCTGTGCCGTGTGATTGTCCTGCGCCGCGATCCCTCGCTCGATTGCCTCGCCGTTCAATTGATACTGCGCGGCAACCGCGCTGATGTCGCGATCCGGCTCGATATCTGAATCGCTTGCCGTCGTCAGGCGTACTGAGTGTTGGGCGACGAGATCGGGAAGAAGATCAAGCGCCAGTGTTCGCGAGATCTCGCCGTGAGCAAGCCGCACGGTGTGACCCGCCGCCTCGAGCAGTCTGGCGAGCAGGAGCGCGCGATCCAGACTGTTGCCTTGGCGGTCCATTAGCACGCCCACGGGGCCGCGCAACATTCCTCGGTACGGAATCCAGAAGGTGTTGTCCCGGACCCATGTGAAGAGCGCCTCGGGTTCCTTTCCTACCTGCTGAACGATGTAGTCTGGGTCCCATCGGTCACGGGGCGACCCACGGTCTCCATCCTCGATCGCGCGCAGGCTGTTGTCGAGAAGCGCCAGACGGCGCGCGAGATCGTTGGCGAGGTCTGAATGCGCGTTCGCCCCAGTCCCACGATGCGGCAGAGCAGCGACGGCGATCGCCAAGGTTGTCGTCAGGGCAACAGCCTGATACAGCCCGTGCTCGGCAGACCCTCGGCTCGGATGCCGCGTACCGACGCGGATCGCCACGGCGATCAATGCCGCCGGCACCACAATCAGTGCCCCAACTGCCGCACCCTGCAACAGAAGAGGCAATCGCCGCCAGAAGCTGTTGCCTGAAAGAAGTGATGTGAACGGCACGCCCGCCGCAGCGCCGTAGAAAAACGCGATCACGGCGTACGCGGCCAGCAGCGTGATCCCTATCCGGACGCCGCGCGGTACACGCGCGCTGCGCACGAGGACGACGGCAGCCACGGCTACACCAGTGGCCACCGCGAGCGACAGCAGCGTGGACGTGGAGAGGCCCAGCAATCGCACGCCATTCTCGAGACCGCCGGGCAGCCAGGCCGTCACCGCCAGCATGCCCGGCAGGACCAACGCTGATGCGACTGTCCCTGTCCGCCATGAAGTCCGGCGCCAGCAGAGTGCCGTGGCGCTGGCGTAAACGGTGACGATCCCGACAACCCACCACCGGACCGGCGAGCCGCGGGCGAGCGTTTCGACTGCTGACTCGACAACGGCAGCGAAAGCGAGCACAGCCGCCAAGGCTTGCCAAGGCATATGCGTCCATCATGGAGACGCACGAATGGCGTACAGATCGCCTCACGTGACGGGTTTCGTCTGCTCTTCGGGCGTTTCTGAATGAGGCTGTGGAGGCGTCGATGCGTTACCTGACTACGTCGTTGCTCGTGCTCGGCTGTATTGCGTCAACCGCTGCTGCGCCCCAGGCCCCCAGCGGCGGGACGGCCGCGGGCAAGGCGTGCGCGTTGCTGACCCGCGATCTTGTGATGAAGGTCTCGACCCCGGCGGGCCGGAAATCGCTCGAGCGGGACAAGCCTCGTGAGGGAGGCTACGAGGGTATGACACTCGTCAAAGGCGCGTCCGCGTGTGCGTACGGTTCGATTCTCCTGGTGCTCGATCCCCTGGCGCGGCCCGAGCAGATTCGGCAGGAGATGCGAGCGCAAAGCGGGCCTCGCGACCGCTCGGGGACTCCGATTTACAAGAATCATGAGCCGGTTTCGGGCGTCGGCGATGAGGCGTTCTTTGATTTCAACAGCTCGTTCGCGAACCTCTATGTCTGGAGCGGCCCCCGCCATTTCTCGATTCAAATGGTCGCCGGATACGAGGACGATGCCAAAGCGCTGAAGCCAAACGTGGTCGCGCTGGCAAAGGCCATCGTTCCCCAGCTGCGGTGACAACCGGCCTGGCCGCTCTGGACTTGTGCCGACGAGCCTCAGTTCTTTCCGCAGACCAGCTCGACCCGACGGTTGCGCGCTCGTCCGGCGAGCGTGTCGTTGCTCTCGATGGGGCGTCGTTCCCCGTAGCCGGCCGTGGAAAGCCAAGCCTCATCGATGCCGTGATCACGAACGAGCGCCGTCTTGACGGCGGCGGCTCGTCGCGCCGAGAGATCGTCGTTGTACCGATCAGTGCCGATGTTGTCGGTGTGTCCCTCGATGACGACTCGCCGCCGGGCCGTCTTGAGCGCGGACGCGATCTCCTTTAGCGCTCGCTCGGACTGCGGGTTGATCGTCGCCTGGTTGAAGTCGAAATAGATGCCGCTCAATTCCACCCGACACTCCTGGTTGAGCGCCTCGGCGATCGCCTTGCCGCCGGCCATCGCACCACCGCCCAACATTGCGCCGCCCTTTCCGGATCCGCCACCCACCATCGCAGTCCCGTCTTGAGGAGCAGGAACGTCAATACGCACGATCTCGCGGACGAAGTCGGGTTTGAACGGGAAGCCTCCGTCGCGCGGCCCGTAGGCGATGCGCAGCGACATCGGATACCGTGGATGATCCAAGATCAGGGTCTCGAACGGCCGTTTCGCGGTGCCCGCCGCCATGTGTCCGGTCGCGCGAATCGCATCGAGCTCGACGCGTTTCCCGTTGAGGAGCACGGGAAACTTGATGGGCGAATCGGCACTGCGTTGCAGCGTGCCGGAAATCGTCTCGCGTCCCGCCCAGAGCCTGAACGAGTAGGCCGTTGTGCCCGTCTGCACCAGAGCGCGGGTGACGCCGAGCGACGGACCGAGCGCCGTTGCACCAGTCACGGTCGGTGGATCGTCAGCGTGGAATCCCAGAATCTGTACCGGCGCGGTCGCCAGGTCGGCAGCCGAGACCACGCGGCTCACGCTTCCCCGGCGCTGGACGCCGCTGGAGTCGACCCCGTCGAACCACGCCAGGTGGGTGATTCCACTGGCGCCGACGTTGGTGATGGTGACCACCATCTCATAGTCGCCCTGCAGGATTCCGGCGGGCGCATTGCCAGACGCGGTGGCGTTCTCGACGGCGAGGACGATGTTCAGACCGGGAACGATGGGGATGTCGGACGGTTGTGCCGAGGGGAACGCGACAACCATCGCCACCAACGCAAGTGCCGCACGAACCGCTGATGGGAAGCTGATCATCGCCGGTACTCCTTAACGCACGTCCAGCCGCCGAAATCCGTCGCGTGCCGGTGACGGGTTTGGCCGGCGTTCGGTGCGTACCGTGAAGGCGACAGCACCATTCCGATGAGCACGAAACCAGTCGACTCGGATGCGATCGATTCATCGCCGCTCGGCCGCCAAGCGCGAGAGTACCGGATCCGCCCACGCGATGTCTTCCGGTTCGTCTCAATGGCGGCGGCCATCCTCCTGGTCGGCTTTCTCTGCCTGTTGGCATTCGGTCTGGTCTTCAACGAGGTCACGATTTTTGGTTGGTTGTTCATCGGCGGCGTGTGCATCTTCCGCCACGGATTCATCCAGTATCGAAATCGGCTGGCGGTGAGCGGGACGGCGACCGCGAAGGCCAGTTCCGCGGCCATCGGGCTGGCCGAGTTGTCGGGGCGCGGATCCGCGGAAAGGGTCAGCGACGCGCCCGTCACCAAGACGCCCTGTCTGTTCTGGTCTCTCGAAGTTCAGCAGTGGCAGACACGGCCCAAACGCCGATGGACGAATCGAGTCAGCAGGTCGTTTGGTGCCGAGACACTCGAACTCGAGGATGACAGCGGCCGTGTACTCGTGTGGACGCGCGGCGCCCAGATCATCCCGGTCAAACAAGTGTGGCGGAGCGAGGACGGCAATCCTCCCGAAGCGGCCTTGCGCCTGATTGCAGCGTCCGGGCTGCGGTGGCCGGAATCGTCGAGCCGGAACCCGATGAAAATCACCGAGGAGCGAATCGAGTCCGGCGCTCCGCTGTACGTCATGGGGACATTGGCGGAACGCCGCCAGATTCCGGATAAACCGACATCGTTCCTGACCCGTCTCCTCACCGGCTGGGCCGACAGCTCGCCTCGTCTTGATGCTCCCTCGTTCTTCGCCGCGTTCCGATTTGCCTCGCAAGGCGCAAGACGGTGGTTTGCGCGGGACATGCAAGCGCTGGTACCACGATGGACGCCACCGAACGTCGACCGCCATCAGGTGCTCGTCTGGAAGGGCGATCAGCGCCGGCCATTCATCATTTCCGGACTGCTCGAACGCGACGCGATGAAGGCGCTCTCGCGCCGCGCCTGGCTCTATATCCTCGGCGGCGCGGCGCTGATGGCAGGGACGCTCCTGGTAACCGTGTGGAAGCTGACTGATGTGATGCGGTGACTGACATGTTGGGACTCGTGCTCACGCTCGTCTTTGTCGTTCTGCTCGTCGTCATTGGTGCCGTCGCGTATGCGGCGAGCGTCTACAACAGTCTGGTGCAGGTGAAGAACAACGTCGACCAGGCGTGGTCCAACATCGATGTGCTGCTGAAGCAGCGCGCCGACGAGTTGGGGAAGCTGATCGACGCCGTGAAGGCCTATCTTGGGTACGAACGAGATCTCCTGACACGGCTGACGACTCTGCGGAGTCAGGTCGCTCGAGGGGTTCCTGATGAGAGCCGGCTGGCGGCTGAGCGGGAGATCAGCGCGGGGATGGGACGCGTGTTTGCGCTGGCCGAAAGCTATCCAGAGTTGAAGTCGAGCAGCAATTTTCTGGAGCTGCAACGCCGGATCACGGGGTTGGAGGAACAGATCGCGCATCGCCGCGAGTTCTACAACGATGCAGTGAATATCAACAACGTCCGGCTGGAGCAGTTTCCGGATCGGTTGATGGTCGCAACAGCCGGGCTCCGTCAGCGGCCGTTGTTCGAGGCGACTGCTGAAGAGCGTGCGGACGTTGATGTCGGCGCCAGGCTGAAGGGGGTCCTGGCCTGAGCCCTTGCCGATCGCGTGCGGCAGGTCATCCTCGGCAGGCTGCTTGGATGCGAGCCGGATCTCTCGACCGTCGCGCGGGAGCTCGGCATGAGCACGCGCACCCTGCAGCGGCGCCTGAAGGAAGAACGGACGACGTTGAATGAGGTGGTCGGAATTCGCCGCGATCTCTCGACGCGGTATCTGCGGCAGCCGGACCTGACGATTTCAGATGTCGCCTACCTGCTCGGCTTCGCGGAGCCGAGCACCTTCCACCGCGCGTTCCGGAAGTGGAGCGGTCTCACGCCCGGGGAATTCCGGAAGTCCCGGTAGCCGCGAGGGAGCCACCTCCACATTCGCGTCCGTCGCTTACTCCGAGCGCATCGTCTGAAGCGGATCGACCTGCAGGGCGCGGCGAGCAGGGAGGTAGCCCGCGACCAAGGCTGCGGTGAAGAGCAACGCCGCAGTTGCCAGCAATACCGTTGGGTCGTTCGCCTCGACTTCGTAGAGGAATGATGTCAACCACCGCGTCGCGAACCATGTGGCTACAAGTCCGATGACGACGCCCACGGCCGCGATCGTCGAGGCGCGACCCCACACGAGCCGGCGGATGTCGCGTGGCGCGGCGCCAAGCGCGACGCGAACGCCAATCTCACGCGTCCGCTGGGCGACGCTCTGCGCCAGCACTGCGAAAACGCCGACCAGCGCCAAGAGGAGCGCGAGGCCGGCGAAGATCGACAGCAGCATGCTGATCGTCCACGTTCGCCATGTCGCCTCGCCGTAGCGCTCGTCCATGGTCTTGACGTCGATCAGCGGGAGATCGCGATCGAGCGAGGCGAGCTCCTGACGAATCATCGGCACGAGCGCGGACGAGGCGACGCGGCTGCGCACGAAGACCATGCCGGCAGACCGTGGCGATTGCAGGACGGGAATGTAGACGTCGGGTCCCGGCGGCGTCTCGACCGCGCGATACCGCACGTCGGCCACGACGCCAATCACCTCGGCGCCGTCGCGAAAGCCGCCCTGCCCGAGGCCAATGCGTCTCCCGATCGGATCCTCGTTCGGCCAGAGCTGCTTCGCGGCCGTCTCGTTCACCACGACAACCTTCGGCTGGCCCTGACGATCGTGATCGTTGAACCCTCGGCCCCGAACGACTCGAATGCCGAGCGTGTCGAAGAAGTCCGGCGACACCCAGGTCACGCCGACAATCGGCATCCTGCTCGGCGGCACGGGCGCGCGCTCCGGGAACGACGCACGAGTGCCATTGCACGGACCGGTGACCGGCGCGCAATGACCGAATGCCGCGGCCTCGACCTCGGATCGCGCCTGGAGTTTCGTGAGCAACTCCTCGATGAACAGCAGACTCCGTTGCGGCGTATACGACTCGTCGGGTAGCGCGAGCTGAAACGTCACGACATCATCCGGGTGGAACCCAAGATCAGTCCGGCTCAGCCGCATCAGGCTCGTCAGCATCAGGCCAGCGCACACGAGCATGACCAGCGCGAGTGCCACTTCGCCGACGACGAGACCATTCCGAAGCGTGAGGCCGCGAGCGCCCGTCGGCAGGTTGCCGTCGATTGCAGATTTTGTGGTGATGGCTACATCGCCCCGGCCAGCTTGCCATGCCGGGATGAGGCCGAAGAGCGCAGCCGTAACCACTGCGAGGCCGACGGCGGCGATCAACAGTGTTGCGTCCACTTCAAGCATCGAGGCGCCGACTCGCATGAGGCCGCCGGTCTCACCGCGGAGAAGGTTGTTCACGTCGGGCATCGCAGACGAGGCGAACTGAACCGACACCATTGCGACGAGCGCCCCGGCTGCCGTGCCTGCCACCGACAGGAGCAGGCTCTCGGTGAGCAATTGGCGGACGAGGCGCTGCCGGCTGGCGCCGATCGCGAGACGAATCGCCATCTCGCGCTGTCGCGCGAAGCCGCGCGCGAAAGTGAGATTGGCGAGATTGACGCAGGCGATGAGGAGCACGAGGCAGACGGCGCCGAGCATGACGAATGCCGCGCGGCGTAGCAGCGGATCGATGCGCTCCTCGTTGAGCGGCACGACCGCCACCGCGCTTTTCCCAACGCCGCTGGTCACGGGAAATGCGGCGTCAATCAACACGCCGAGCCCGCGAACCGCAGCCTCCGCCTCCCCGACCGACACGCCAGGACGTCTTCGCGCGAGCTGGAAGTAGCTGTGTGAGAACGGCTCAGTGAGGTCTGCGGCGACGGTGGCCTTGAACGGACGCCAGATGTCTGCCTGCCCGGAGAGCCCGCGAAATCGCGCCGGCGTCACACCGACGATGGTCAGGGCGGCGCCATCGAGAACAATCATCTTGCCCAGGACGTCGGTCTGGCCCCCGAAGCGCCGCTGCCACAATCCATGACTGATCATCGCCACAGGCGGTGCCTCGACACGGTCGTCAGCCGCAGTGAACAGACGGCCGAGGCTCGCGTCGATGCCGAGCAGCGGGAAATATGAGGCTTCGACGACCTCGCCCTGAAGCCGTTCGGGTTGGGTTGTCTTCGTAAGCGTCCATTCGCGGTCGGTAAAGAGGGCGGTTGCGATGAAGGCCTGCTGCCGGTCGCGCGCCACTTCGTACTTTGGGTACGACCAGAGCACTTCGGATGACTCGCGATCTGGCCCGAGCAGGTGGACGAGCATCAGCTCGCCGGGACTGCGAAACGGCAACGGTCGAATCAGCACCGCGTTGAGGAGCGCGAAGATCGCGAGGTTGGCGCCGATCCCCAGGGCGAGCGTCAGGATGGCGACGGCGGTGAATCCCGGCGTTCGTCGCAGCGTCCGGAACGCGTAACGGAGATCCGTCCCGAGGTCCTCCAGCCATCTCAACCGCTGTTCGTCTCGATGCGCTTCCATGATGGCATCGCCAACGCCGAGCTCGATCGACGCACGACGACGGGCCTCGTCGAACGAGACACCTGCGCGGACGTGATCCTCGATCAGCAGCCGCAGGTGTTCGGCGAGCTCCTCGCGGAAGCGGTCGTCCTCTCGTCGGCGGAAGACGGAGGCAGTCAGCCGTCGCGCGAACCGGCGTAGAGCCTTCATGCCAAATCCTCCGCCTTCGCGGTGATGAAGCGGTCCATCAGCGCCGTGGTCTGGGCCCATTCCTGTGTCTGGACGCGGAGGTATTTGCGGCCGGCAGCGGTGAGCCGGTAGAAGCGGGCTCGCCGGTTGTTCTCCGACGTACCCCACTCCGAGGCCACGGCGCCTTCCTGCTCGAGCTTCAGGAGTACCGGATACAGGGTGCCCTGGTTGACGGCAAGCAGCTCGCCGCTGATCTGCTCAATGCGCCGCGCGATTCCGTAGCCGTGAAGTGGACCCAGAACTTCCAGGATCTTCAGCACGATCAACGCCAGCGTGCCCTGCTGAACATCTCGCTTCGCCATCGTCGCAGTTCCTGTAGGTTTCCCAAACGAGTCTGGCACAGCTCATTTGGGAAAGCAACAGGTGTGTGAATTTTCGATCACTCCGATCGCAGGGTAACCATCGGATCGACTCTCGTGGCGCGACGCGCGGGAATGTACGAGGCGAGGAGCGATGAGGCCAGCAGGATCAGCGGCGCGGTCACCAGCACCACAGGCTCTATGCTGTTCACTCCATACAGGATGCCTTGGAGGAACTGCCCGGCACCAAGAGCCAGCAGTAGGCCGATCCCAATGCCGATAGTCGTCGTGCGGCCACCTTCTCGCAGTACCTGCCACAGAAGAGCTCGCGGATGTGCGCCGATGGCGATCCGGATCCCGAACTCGCGCGTCCGCCGGGAGACGACGTACGACTTGACGCCGTACACGCCGAGGCCAGCCAGCAGCAGCGCGATGCCGCCGAACGCCGAGAATATCCCGGCGCCGGTGGCCTGGAGCCTCACGTCCAAACTCGCATTGAGATGGTTCCGCCATGTCGTGACACTGAGGACCGGCAGACGCTCGTCGACATCGCGCACGACGCGGGAGATCGTGCCCAGCATGTCCTCTTCACTGACCCCTCCAGCCACTCGAAGCTGCAGCGTCATGGCGCTCTCGTAGTGCTGTCCGAGCGGCACGTACACGTGTGGGTATGGCTGGGGATTGCCGGGCGAGTGCTTCACAGCCGGAATGATCCCGATCACCCGGATGGGCTGCCTCGCGTCCGGTCCCTTGGCATCGAGGAACTGAATCAGCCGTCCGAGTGCCTCCGCTCCCGGCCATAACTTCTCCGCGAGCGCGTCGTCGATGATCGCGACCCGCTCTCCGGAGCCGGCTACCATTTCGGCGTCGCGGAAATCACGGCCGGAAAGCTGGGGAAGTCCGAGCACCCGTGCGTAATCGCGACCGACGACGCTGAATACGGCGCCCACGGATATCGATCGGGATTCGTCAGCGCCGGCCGGCGCGACTTTGCGACTGTCTCCACTGGACGTGAAAGGCGGACGCGATCCGATCGTCACCACCTCGACGCCTGGGACTGTCCGCAGCCGATCCAGCAGCGCGAGATGCGCCTGTCGCCCTCGCGCTTCGTCGTATCCGGCCAGAGCCGGATCGACGACCACGACCAATCCGCCGTCGAGGCGAAATCCAGGATCGGCCGCGGCCGTTCTGATCACACTCGTTACGAACAGTCCGCCGGACGACAGCAGAAGCAGCGAGAGCGCGATCTGGCCGATGACCAAGGCATTGCCGATTCCGGCCCCTGCCCGCTCTCGTCCTTCGCTGCCGGCGTGTCGCTTGAGATCCCCCGCTGCCGCGCGACGGGTCAATGACAACGCGGGTCCGGCACTGAAGATCAACGTGGCGACGAGACTGAACGCGACGGTGCCGAGAAAGACTCGCCAGTCGAGACCGACGTCCGGAAGACTCACGACGACGGGCAACATGGGACCGAGCGACGCCAGCAGCTTTTCCGTCGCCCACGTCGACAGCAACAACCCGAGCGCTCCTCCCGTCAGTGCGAGGAGCAATCCTTCGGTGAGGAGTTGCCGAACGAGACGCGATCGCCCGCCGCCGAGTGATGATCGGATGGCGAGTTCTTGCCTGCGTCCGTAACCTCGCGCGAGCAGCAGATCGGCGAGGTTGAGACAGGCGACGAGCAGAACGATCGCCGGCATGAGCATCAGGAGCACACCAGTCAATGCGCCGCCCCCGCCAGGCATGAAGATGAGACGGCCGCTCGGCCTGGATATCACAAGCGAGTAACCGGCATTGATCGACGGAAATGCCTGTTCGAGTCGACGCCCGACGGTGGCGAGCGCCGCGGCTGCCGTTTCCGCCGGCATGCCGGGTTGAAGCCGTCCCACAACGCTCAACCTGTGCGCCTCGCGCGTACCGAACGTGCCTCGCGTCCCATCTTCCGTACTGAACGTCTCGTGCGCCCCGAGCGGCAGCCAGACTCCTGGCCCGGGAATGCTCGTTCCCGCGAATCCCTTCCGTGCCACACCGACGACCGTGAACTGTTCACCGTTGATGCGCACGTGCTGTCCGAGCATCGCTGGATCGGCACCGTGTTGCTCCCAGAGCGAATAACTGATGATGGCGACGTGGATCCCGGCTTCGGGCTGTTCCTCTTCCGCGGTGAAGGCGCGTCCATACGCCGGCGGCGCCGTGAACACGTGAAAGAAGTTGGCCGTCACAGCGGATGCGTACGTGCTGCGCGCGCCGTCGCCGAAATCCAGACCGACGAACCCTGTGAAGGAAGCCGCCAGGTTGGCAAATATGTCAGTCGTGCCTTCCCGGATATCGCGGTAGTTCGGGTAGGAAAAAGCCCGGTTACGTCCGGACGGCGTCGTGCTGCGGTTATGGACCCCGAACACGTCGTCAGCGCCTGCGTACAGCGGCCGCAGCAGCAGGCCGTTGATCAGGCTGAACATGCCGAGGTTCACGCCGATGCCGAGCGCCAGGGTCACGATCGCGGTGAGCGTGAACCCGGGACTGTGCCGGAGCGTCCGCCACGCGAAGCGCGCATCCTGCGCCAGCTCGTCGAGCCACCTCCATCCCCAGGCATCCCGCGCCTCCTCCCGGAGGCGCAGCGTGTTGCCGAAGGCCGGCGGCGCTCCCATCTGTGCGCGGTGCGAGTCCATCTCCTGGCGCAGTTCGTCCTCCCACTTCCGCCGCCGGAGCAGGTAGCCGAGACGCCGGATCCACTCACCGATGACAGCCATCACCCTCACGCGTCATCGAGCAACACACCGATCGCGCTCGCCATTCGCCGGTACTCCGTCATCTCGGCCTCGAGCTGCCGTCGTCCGCCGGGTGTGATGCGGTATTCGCGCACCTGCCGTCCGGACTCCGATGCGCGCCACGCGGCTTTCACCCAGCCCTTGATCAGCAGCTTCTGAAGGGCGGGGTAGAGCGAGCCCTCTTCGACGCGCAGTTGTTCGGCCGACAGCAGGTGGATGCGCTGGGCGATGGCGTAGCCGTGCAGCGGCTGCGTCTTCAGGACCCGCAGCACGAGCATCATGAGCGTTCCCGGCGGGAGTCCAGTTTCCCTAGGCATAGATTAACTATGCGTATCCTATGCCGCGACATGGTTGCCGTGTCAAGCGGCGAGAGTTACGCGAGTTTCAGCTCTCCGCAGTTGATCGCCCACGGGATACCGAAACGGTCCACGACCGCGCCGAACCGCTGCGCCCAGAACGTCTGCTGCAGGGGATGGGTGACGTTTCCGCCGTCGGCGAGCTGCCTGAAGATGCGCTCGGCCGCGCCCACATCGTCGAGATTGAGCTGCAGTTGAAAACCCTGCGGGTGTTCGTACTCCAGGACGTCGCCGCCGGAGATCGCCGTGCCGCCGACGGTGAGCGTGGCGTGCAGGATCTTGTCGCGCCACTCCGGAGGCGCCTGGCCGGCCATCGGCGAGTCGCCCCAGGTGAGGCGGAACGTCACGGCGCCGCCGAGACACTGCTGATAGCGGGTGAACGCCTCGTCACAGTCACCGTTGAAGACCAGGCTGATGCGTGGCTCGAGTTGCATGCATCAATCATGGCCTCCGCCGATTTCATAGTCTTGTAGAAATGGGAGCTCGCCGAGAATCCATTCTCGTGGCGAGCAACCGGCCAGCGCATGCCATTCGCGCACCATGTGGGCTTGATCGTGGAAGCCGCTGGCCATCGCGACATCGGCGATGCGACGGGGAGAGTGCAGGAACAGCCGGCACGCGTGCTCGAACCGGAAAACCCGCGCGGCTGCTTTCGGTGCGATCCCGAACTCGGACGCGAAGCGTTCGCCGAAATGTCGCCGGCTGAAGCCGGCGTCGCGCGCGAGCTCGCGAACAGGCACGCATCCGTGACGGCTCGCCAGGCTGCGCCATGCCCACGTCATCGCATCGGGCATCGTGACGGGCCGCAGTCTTCGCAGGAGGACTTGATCCACCGCGGCAAAGCGTTCTGGCCAAGTTTCAGTGACGCTGAGCCGTTCGATCAGCTCATTGCACATCGTGTTGTCGATCTCGGCCAGGTGCACGACGTGCGAGGCCACGTCGCGGCCGCTGACGCCAAGCAGCGCGCGTGCCGCGCCGGGCTTCAGGAATACGTGGAGACAGTCGAGGTCTCCACCCATACGCACCAGAGCAGGCGCCTCCTGCAGCCCGGCGACGAAGGCGCGGTAAGTGCCGGGAGACTGCGTGCCCGGCATCCGCGCGATCTCAATCGGCTTCGCGAGACTGACGATGAGATCGAGATGGCGAGAGGGCAGACCAGCGTGCTGCCATTCGGGTACGTCACGAATGCGCGAACCGGCGTAGTGTGAGACGAATGGCCGCAGCGGCAGCGCCGGCGCGGCGACCGCGTGGTCCGCGCCTGTCATGGGAAAGCATTGTACGACTCCGATAGAATGTTCTTGCGCAGCCATCTCCCCGGCGCGCGAGCGGCCCCCCAAAAACCGTCGGTCAGATCCGCACAAGGAGTCTCACGACCATGAATCCGAAAAACACGATCTGCCTGTGGTTCGACAAGGACGCGCAGGACGCCGCGCGCTTCTACGCCGCCACGTTTCCGGACAGCAAAGTGACCGCAATCCACAAGGCGCCCAGCGATTACCCGGGCGGCAAGGCGGGCGATGTCTTGACGGTGGACTTCACCATCTGCGGCATTCCCTGCCTCGGCCTCAATGGCGGGCCGGTGTTCCCGCACACCGAAGCCTTTTCCTTCCAGATCGCCACGGACACTCAGGAAGAGACGGATCGGTACTGGAACGCGATCATCGGCAATGGCGGAGAGGAGAGCCAATGCGGCTGGTGCAAAGACCGCTGGGGCCTCTCGTGGCAGATCACCCCGCGCGTGCTGACCGATGCGCTTGCGGCTGGCGGTGCCGAAGCCAAGCGCGCCTTCGAAGCGATGATGCCGATGAAGAAGATCGACATCGCCACCATTGAGGCGGCACGGCAGGGCGCCAAAGTGAATGTGAAAACCGCATGATGAAGCTTGGCCTTTTGGAGACAAGAACCCCCTTGTAATTTGTTCTGTCTTGCAGAATATATAGCGGATGGGAAAAGGCGAGTTCCTCGGCGAACTCGAGCAGCTGGTGCTGTTGACGGTCGTCCGGCTCGGCCATGAGGCCTACGGCATGAACATCCGCCGGGAGCTCTCGGCCCGCACGAAGCGCGAAGTCGCAATCGGGGCCGTGTACTCCGCGCTCGATCGCATGGAACGCAAGGGGTTCCTGACGTCCGCTTCCACCGCGGCGATCGCGGAACGCGGCGGTCGATCCAGGCGCTGCTTCAAAGCAACCCGTTCGGGCCACGCGGCCCTGTCGCACTCGCTGGAAGTGATCGACGCGTTGCGTGGAGACCTGACGTTCATCCCGCGGACGAAAACGCGATGACCACGCCTCCCCGGTTGGCGCGGCAGATTCTGCGAATCATTCTGCCTCCGGACTGGCGGACTGACGTGCTCGCCGAGCTCGAGGACGAATTCCGTCAGCGCTCGCTCAACGAAGGGGTCAACAGACAGTGGCACGTCCGTCGCTGGTACTGGTCGCAGGTACTTCGCTCAGTACCCGCGGCCGCCGCGGTTCGGTTTCGACGGCTGAATCCGCTGCAACGGAAAGGTTGGACCGGCAGCATCTGGCAGGACCTCCGCTTCGCCGCACGGCTGCAGCTCAGAAATCCTACCTTTGCGATCGTGGCCGTCCTGACGCTGGCGCTCGGAACGGGCGCCAATACCGCGATTTTTCAGCTGGTCAACGCTCTCCGGATGCGAACGCTGCCCGTCGAGCGTCCCGCTGAGCTCGTCTCGATTGGCATCAACACGCATGACGAAGGACGCTTCGGCCGCTTCACGAGCCGCCGTCCGTTCTTTACCGAGCCGTTGTACCAGGCCGTACGCGCCCAGCACGCGGGGTTCACTGATGTGTTCGCCTGGAGCGCCGCCACATGGAACACGGCGACCGATGGCGAGTTCAGGCCCGTCCGCGGCCTGTACGTCAGCGGCGCGTTCTTCGGAGGCCTCGATGTCCGACCGCTGGCGGGACGCGTGATCTCGGGCGTCGACGATCAGCGCGGGTGCGACGCGCCGGGCGCGGTGCTTTCGTACGCCTACTGGCAGGCGCACTTCGGAGGACAGCCGTCCGCGGTCGGCCAGCGCATCTCGCTCGACGGTCACAGCTTCGACGTCATCGGCGTCACGCCGCTGCAGTTCTTCGGTGTCGAAGTCGGCCGCACGTTTGACGTGGCACTGCCTTTGTGCGCCGAGAAAATCGTCCGCGGCGCCCAGTCGGCGCTTGGACGCGGCGATAGCTGGTGGCTCGACCTGATGGCGCGCCTGAAGCCGGGATGGACCGCGGAGCGGGCACAGGCGCAGCTCGAGTCGATCTCTCCCGGGATTTTCGGGTCGACGGTGCCCGCCGAGTTCAGCGCCGAGAACGCCAGGAACTACGTCGCGTTCACGTTGACCACGCGCCCCGCGGCGCAGGGAGTGTCGAGCCTGCGCAATCAGTACGGGACACAGTTGTGGGTGCTGCTCGGCACCACCGGGCTGGTGCTGCTCATCACGTGCGCCAACCTCGCGAACCTGATGCTCGCCCGCGCCACGGCACGTGAGCGCGAGATCGCCGTGCGTTTGGCGATCGGCGCGTCGCGGAAGCGCATTGTGCGGCAGATGTTGTCGGAGAGCCTCCTCATTGCGGCGCTCGGCGCTGCCGGCGGCGCGATCATCGCCGCGTGGTTGAGCCGGACGCTGGTGGCATTCCTCAGCACCGACGACACGCGGCTATTCCTGGACCTCACACCCGACTGGCGAGTGTTTGCCTTCATCAGCGGCATCGCCGTGCTGGCTTGTCTCTTGTTCGGGCTGAGCCCAGCGCTCAAAGCGACCGGCACCGACCCCGGGCGCGCGATGCAATCGGGCAGCCGATCGAGCACCGATTCCGCCGAACGGTTCGCCGTGCGGCGCGCGCTCGTCGTCCTCCAGGTCGCGTTGTCGATGGTCCTGGTCGTCGGCGCGGTACTCTTCGCCCGCAGTCTCAGGAATCTGGTGACCCTCGACCCGGGCTTCCAGCAGGACGGAATCCTGACGATGCGAGTCGATCTGCGCCGCGCCTCCGTCACGCCAGAGACGCAGCCGGCCATCTACCGGGATGTGATGGGCCGCGTGCGAGCCGTTCCGGGAGTCACGGCTGCGGCCGAGACGTACATCGTGCCGCTGAGCGGCGCCGTCTGGAACCAGCTTGTCGTGATCGACGGCGAGAAGAAACAGGGAATCGTCAACTTGAATCGCGTCGGACCCGACTTCTTCAAGACGATGCAGACGCCGATCGTCTCGGGCCGCGCGTTCACGCCGGACGATCGTCCGGGAGCGACGGACGTCGCCATCGTGAACGAAACGTTCGCGCATCGCTACTTCGCGAGTGAGAATCCGATCGGCCGGACGTTTCAGCTCAACGACCAGCAGCCGGTGTATCGCATCGTCGGCGTCGTCAAGGACACGAAGTACGAGGATCTGAAAGAGGACTTCACCGCAATCGGGTACTTTCCGATGGCGCAGGATGCGGAGCCGTCCGCAGCGTCTTTCGGCCTGGTCGTTCGATCCCCGATGACCCCAAGCGCGCTGACGCCGGTGCTGACACGCACGATTCGTGAGGTGGTGCCAGGAGCGACGATCGCCTACGGCACGATCGGAACCCTGGTGCGCGACTCGCTCGCGATCGAGCGCGCGATGGCGTCGCTGGCCGGGTTCTTCGGCGTGCTCGCGATGCTGATCGCCACGATCGGCCTGTATGGCGTGATGTCGTACATGGTGTCGCGGCGGCGCACTGAGATCGGCATCAGGATGGCGCTGGGGGCGGAGCCCGGCAGCGTCATTCGGATGGTGCTCGGCGAATCGGGTGCGCTGGTTGGCGCTGGCGTGGTGATCGGCACGGCAATGGCCCTGGTTGCGTCGCGGTGGGCGGCAGGCCTGCTCTTCGGCTTGCAGCCGCGGGATCCGGCGTCGTTGATGCTTGCGATTGCCGCGCTCGCGAGCGTCAGTCTGCTCGCCGCGTGGATTCCCGCCAGACGCGCCGCACGCGTCGCGCCGACCGTCGCCCTGCGGCCCGACTGAGTCGGGACCCGCCGTACCGACAAGCACTTGTCAGTCCCGCTCTAATCCTGGAGAAACGATGCGGCGAAGCTGGACACGTCGTCCCGGCGGCTGCACAATCCGGGCATGTCCCTGAACGCGCACCCTACATCCCCGCTCTGATACGTGTCGGCACTCAGCTACCTTCGACGGACCCCGTCCGCGGGATTGCTGTTGGTACAGTTGCTCGGAATCCTGCTGTACCCCTGGATGGAGACATCGCCGCGCGGGCGCGCCGTGTTCGGCGCCTTCGGACTCCTCATTCTCGGCGTGGCCCTGCGGGTCGTACGGCGCTCACCGTGGCTGACCTGGCTGGCGCTCATGCTCGCGGTGATGGTCGTCGCGCTGTCCGTGGCTCATGCCATCGCACCGCATCCGGCGTTGCCTGTCGCGATCGCGGTGGTTGAGTCCGTCTTCTACTTTTACGCCACGGGCAGTCTGATCGCCTACATGCTCCAGGACTGGGTCGCCACCACCGATGAGCTCTTCGCGGCTGGCGCCACGTTCACGCTGCTGGCGTGGGCGTTTGCTTATGCATACGCCGCGTGTGACGCGATTCTCCCTGGAAGCTTCAGTGCGCCGATCAATCCAATGGGGCCGCGCACCTGGACGGAGCTGCTCTTTCTCAGTGTCGCCGTGCTCTCGAGCGTAGGGCTGAGCGACATCCTGCCGGTGACGGGGATGGCGCGCGCGCTCGTGATGCTGGAGTCGTTCGCCGGCGTGATGTACATGGCGCTGGTCGTCTCGCGATTGATCAGCCTCACTCTGCTCCGACGGGATCGGACGTAGCGACAATGACCGCTTCGGGCGGTGGCAACTTCGCAGCGTCCAGATACAAGACCTCCACCACTGACCCGATCTCCGGGAAGAGAAAGTACCCGAAATCGAAGACGTCCCCGGCGCTGCCTTCCTGAATCAACTCCCGGCCCTGCCTGCGGAGCTCGGTCTTGGCTTCACGCACCGCCTCCAGACTCGGGTAGACGAGGCAGGTGTGGTGGAAACCCTCGCCATGTTTGTCGAGGTGTTCCTCGAAGACACTTCGACCGCTGTGAGGCGCGATGAGCTCGAAGGTTCCTCCCCCCACAGTTGTCAGCGCGACGCGGAACGAGAAGGGACTCACCTGTCCGTGGACTCTGCTCTCCGCCGGTGTGATGGTCCAGATGTTCCACGGACCAATCCCCAGGGCGTCTGAGAGGTGCTGGGCGGTCTCTTCAAGGTTGCGAACCAGGAAGCAGGTATGGTGGAGGGCTGCTGGAATCGCTCTCGTCATTGACACTCCCTACGGACGAAACTGATGGATCGTCCGCAGAGCATAACGCCAACCGCCGGCACTCGACACCGCTAGTTGACGATATGACGCGATACGACCTGCGCGCTTCATGCATCATGGACCGATGGGAATGACCGGCGGGCTCGTTCGAGCCTCCCTCGAAGAAATCGCGCGTCTGCGCGAACACCCGTCCGAGCTGACGGAGTTCCTGGAGTGCGGCATCTGGGCGCCGCCCAGTCGCGAAGTGCGGCCCGGGGGAATTCGTGGCTGGCTGCTGCGGCTTACGCCGGTGAGGATCTACGAAACCGATCCCGATGCGGTGCCGCCGCCCGGCGCCGAGGACAGCCCCCTCCGGCCGAACATCGATCTCGACAAGGCTTGGGAACCATTGCATTTCCTGCTCACCGGCACGGCGCTGGAGGGCGAAGAACCCGCGTGCTATCTCGCCCGTGGTGGCGAGGAACTGGTCGAGCAACTGGACGAGGAAGAGAGCGTGTACAGCTCGATTCGCGTGCTCACGCCAGAGCAGGTGGCGGCGTTCGATCGACACCTCTCGTCATTGACGATCGACGAGCTGAGACGCCAGTTCGACGTCGACCGCATGGTCGAACTGCGGATCTATTCGAAACGTCGGGGCGGGAACACGCCGGCGAACGACGACCGGACGCTGGATCAGCTCATCGAGGTGTTCGAGCATCTCCGCACATTCGTGCGTGAAACGGCCGCGTCAGACGCGGGCGCGATCGCGTACCTGACGTAGTGGCGTTCATGTCATCCACTGATAGCCTGTGATCGTGAACCTCAACGCGTGGTTGCTCCCGTTGCTGCTTGCCGCCAGTCTCTCCGGCCAGACGCCAAAGGTGCGTCTGCCTGATGAGTCGTCGGGGATCGGCGAGATCGTCAAGACCCTCGTCTCCGCCTTCGATCACGCCGACATCATGGCCTTGGGCGAGGCGCACGAGCGGAAAGTGGATTCCGATCTGCGACTCGCGCTCGTTCGTCATCCCGACTTCGCGAGAAAGGTGCGGGCGATCGTCGTCGAGTTCGCGAGCACCACTCAGCAGGCGACGCTCGACCGGTACATTCGAGGTGAGAACGTCTCGCGAGCGGAGCTGGAGAAAGTCTGGAAGACGACCACCCAGGCCGCCAACGGAATCTGGGACGACCCGATTTACGCGGAATTCCTGGCGGCCGTCCGTGACGTCAATTCGAAACTCCCGGCCGATGCGCGAATTCGCGTCCTGGGCGGCGACCCGGGACCCGGCGACAACCGCGGCCGTGAGGTCGCCGCCGTCGCAGTTCTGAACGAACACGTGCTGCAGAAGCATGCGAAGGCGCTGGTGATTTACGGCACCGTGCACTTCTATCGAGCGCTGCCAGAGGCCTTGCTTTCGAGCATGGGCGAAGACATCGGTCTCGTCAGAAGACTCGAACGCGATTATCCCTGCAGAACGTTCGTGGTCATTCCAATTGGTCGACTCGATCGTCCGCGCGGAGTGATAGTGGAGGTCGCTCCCGACTATCGAAAGTTCGATCGCGCGCTCAACACACCGCTGCGCCCGGTGCTGGTGTCTCTGCAGCGATCACCGTTTCGGGATCTCACGGCGGAAGAGTTCCTAGGCCGCACGGTGTCGAGCTGCCGCGGCCCGGGCGGCTGCGTCAGCGCGTTCAGAGGCAGCACACTCACCCTCGGCCAAATCGCCGATGCGTGTGTGTATCTGGGTGGTTGAAGGCCCACTGCGCGATCCCTGACACCGTCACCACGCGGGCGCCCCCAGGCCTTCACGCCCCGGCGGACAGTCGCGTGAAGGACTGAACGGACGTTCGGCGAAGTACCGCCGGGCGGCTTCGGTGTCGGCGAGCGGATAGGCGCTGTGCCGCCGATGGTCGTACACCAGCAAACCGTCCCGGAACGGATAGTGATAGACGACGCTGTAAATCTTGATGGACAGTTCCTGCGGGGCAACAACCATTCTCGTCGTGGCGACGTCGGCTTCGATCGAGGAATCGCGATACATGAGGCGCAACGCCCCTCTCAAGTCCCAGCTCGACTCGAAGACGATTGCGGGTCCAACGTACGGACACACGCCGTCGAGGATCAAAGTACTGCGCGGCGGCAGTGAGGGTTGCTGACGTGCGATGGCTGCGAGAATCGACCGCTCCAGGTCAAAGGCACGAATCCAGTGCAGAGCAAGAACATTGTTGAGCAGGATGTTGGAGGCGCAGAGCATCGCGACCATGAGACCAAACGCGCGCATGCGCGAGATCGGCGACGACCACAGCCCACTCACGCCGGACACCGCGCCGACGAGCACCAGCGCGACGCCGACCGCGGCGCCAACATTCGCCCGATTGCCGATGCCAGTCGTCGTGAACTGCAGGTTTGAATTGGTCAGGAAGATCGCATACCCGAGCCAGAAAACACCAAACCCGCCAGCCAGCAGCGCCGCCGACCGCCTCAGGGTCGTCGCGCGGTCAGCGGCACTCGCCTCGCTCGAGCGGGCGAGGACCAGCAGGTATCCGGAGATCGCTACGGCTCCGACGAGGGTCAAGACGAGAATCGAGAGCGGCGGTCCGTCGCGCAACACCTGCAGAACAAGGCGCGGCAGGCCGACGCCGTAGTCGCCGAAGCCCGTCGTCAACGCCTGTTCGATATTGAGCCCGTAGCTCTCAGGCGGCACGTTGAGCTGCCACGCCTTTCGAAGGATCGCCAGTTGTGCCTCGGCGCTCCCCAGTCGAACGGTCGTCCGCCACTTGAACACGGCAATGGCAACGACCGACACGATCGTCAGACCGGCCGCGATGATTGCGCGAACTCGGGCGATCGAAAGAGCCACCCCGGCCCTTTCCGCCAGCCGTGGTCCGAGGTGCCAGGCGAGCCCGGCGTTCAGGACAAAAAACGGCAGCGGGACCTCATAACACAGCCCGCTCGCGACAAGCGCCCCAAGGCTTGCGCCAAGCCACGACCAGCACGGCGGTCCGTCGCGCGCGTTCAACGCGCGAAGCAGCGTGTACAGGCTCCCGAAATAGAGCGCCATGCTGAGCGTGTGCGCAACGGTGGAGAACCAAAAGCGATTGGCGGAGTAGTGAGGCAGGAGCACGAACACGAGCGCGATCGACACCGCGAGCAGGCGACCCACGTTGAGGCCGCGCAACGCGAGGTAGAGAAACTCGGCCATGACCAAGAAGATCAAGCTGTTCGCTAGGTGGTATCCCAGCGGCTGCAGGCCGAAGAACGAGTACAGGGTCGTGAGGCACAGCAGCAGCCCAGGACGCATCGCAGACTGCTGGTCGTGCAAAGACCGGAACAGCTCCGGAATCGACGCGCTCGCGGCGCGGCTCATCTTGTCGAGAAAGAACCAGTCGTCGCTGTAGAAACCCAGCCGGGTGACGTACAGACTGGATGACAGCAGCACGATCGCCGCGAGAAACAAGGAATCGCTCAGGGCCGGGCGTGAAGACGTGGAGGGCATGCAGCCGTCAGCCCGCCATTCTAAGGAACGAGACGCGTACAATCAGCCTTCAAGACGAGGCATCTGATGACGACACTCAACCGGACCGTCGCACTCCCGGGGCTGTTGCTGGCCGCCACCCTCGCCATTGCCGCGCATCGGTCCGCCTCTCAAGGTACTCGCCTTGGGTTCGATGCGAAGGCTGCTGCCGGATACCTCGATGCTCGCGCCGAAGCGTGGAGCATCTGGCCGAATGCCCAGCGCGATCGCGGTACATTCTGCATTTCGTGTCACACAACGCTGCCCTATGCCCTGGCAAGACCAGCGTTGCGCGAGCCGCTCGGGGAGCGTCAACCGTCGACTGCTGAATCCAAGATCCTCGGCAACTTGCTGACGCGTGCTCACAACTGGCGCGAGGTCGAGCCGTTCTATCCCGACCAAACCCGCGGCGTTCCCAAGACGAGTGAATCGCGGGCGATCGAAGCGGTGATGAATGCCGTCGTTCTTTCGCGAAGAGATGCGCGCGCGGGACATCTCAGCGATGACACGCGAACGGCCCTCGACGTGATGTGGTCATTGCAGATGAAGACGGGCCCGAACAACGGCGCCTGGACCTGGCTGAACTTCAATTATGAGCCCTGGGAATCGCCCAACTCGCCGTATTTCGGCGCGTCGTTGGCGGCGCTTGCCGTCGGTTCGGCACCTGACGGGTATGCTGTCTCGCCGGAGATTCAGGATCGCCTCAAGGCGCTCCGTGGCTATTTCGATCGTCAGCACGCATCCGTCTCACTGCTCAATCAGTTGATGGGGCTGTGGGCATCGGGTGCGGTTCGAGATCTGCTCACGGCGGCGCAGCAGAAAGCGACCATCGACGCCGCACTCGCTCTGCGACACGCCGATGGCGGCTGGAGCACGTCATCGCTGGGAACGTATCAGCGAGTGGACAAGACGCCGAACGACACGGACAGCGATGGATTCGCAACGGCTTTAGTGTGCCTGGCCCTGCAAGCCGCCGGCGTGGATGATCCGCGGATTGCGAGCGGACTCGACTGGCTGCGACGCCATCAGGATCCCGCAACGGGGCGCTGGACCGCTTCGTCCTTGAACAAGCAGCGCGATCCTGAGTCTGAGCCAGCCAAGTTCATGAGCGACGCGGCCACCGCGTATGCCGTGCTCGCGTTGACCTATGACAAGAAATGAAGCGATCTGACGTCAGCCCAATCCTGGCTGGCGTCAGCGGGACGAACCGCAGGCTTGTTATATACTTCACATTGTGAAGCAAATAACGAGGGCCGAGGCCAGCCTGGGCGAGTTCGAACAGCTCGTGCTGCTGGCGCTGGTCCGGCTGGGGCCGGAGGCGTACGGCGCGACGATCAGGCGCGAGATTGAGGCGCGGACGGGACGGGACCTGGCGATCAGCGCCGTGTACGTCACCCTTGATCGGCTGGAAGTGAAGGGGCTGGTCCGCTCGCGTATCGGCGATCCGACGCCGAAGCGGGGCGGCCGGCGTCGCAAGCATGTCGTCATCCTGCCCGCGGGCCGCAGAGCGATCACTCACGCCTGCCGGGCGTTCGGACAGATGGTCGACGGATTGGGACTCATCTGATGCCGCCACGTCTGGCCCTCTGGATGCTGCGTGTGCGGCTGTCCGCCGAGGACCGCGAGTTCGCGATCGGCGACCTCGAAGAGGAGTTCCTCGACCGCGTCGAGCGGGACGGCCCGGCCCGGGCCCGCCGCTGGTACTGGCGACAGGCGCTTCGCAGCCTCATCACGCGGCAGCCTCGGCGGAATCAACAAACACACACTTCTCCAAGGACGTCCGCCATGAATCACTTCTCGCAGGACATCAGGTTCGCCCTCCGCCTGCTGCGTCGCTCACCCGGCTTCACCGCGGTTGTCGTGCTGTCGCTCGCGCTCGGGATCGGCGCCAGCACCGCGATGTTCACCGTCGCTCATGCGGCATTGCTCAAGCCGCTGCCGTTCAAAGATTCTGATCGGCTGGTCACGGCGATGAACGGTCCCAGCGCGGCCGAAGGGAACCCCGTGAGCTATCCGCAGTTGCTCCAGTGGCGCGACGAGTTCAAGGTCTTCGAGGCGCAGGCCGGGTACTTCAACTCGATTTCGACGATCAGCGGAGAGGGCGATCCGGAAGCCGTCATGACGATCCGGAGCACGGCCAATCTGTTCTCCACGCTTGGCGTCGAGCCCCTCGTCGGCCGGGTGTTCACGCAGGCGGAGGAGGCGCGCGAGGCAGAACCGGTCGTCCTCCTCAGTGAGTCGATCTGGCGCCGCAGGTACAACGCGGATCCCAACATTCAGGGGCGGCGCATCATCCTGAACGACCTCCGCTACACGATCATCGGCGTGCTGCCCGGCTGGTTCACGCGTCTCCGCCCGGCCGACGAGCCGCGCGATCTGTTCGTTCCGTTGCGCGTCATTGTGCAAACGGCACCGGCATCGCTGTACTTCCTCGGGAGTGTCGCCCGACTCAAGCCTGGACAAACGGCGGCGGTCGCGCAGGAGCAGCTGCAGGCGGCCGAGCTTCGCGCCAATCCAGGCGCCCAACCGCCGCCACGGATCATCGTCATCCCGCTGCGCGACCGGCTGGTCTTGAATTCCCGCGGAGTACTGCTCACGCTCCTGGGAGCGGTTGGATTTCTGCTGCTCATTACCTGCGCGAACCTTGCCAACCTGCTGCTCGCGAGGAGCATGAGCCGGCAGCGCGAGATCGCCGTACGGCTGGCCGTCGGCGCCGGCCGGCGTCGCATCGTGACGCAGCTCCTGACCGAATGTCTGGTGCTCTCGGCCGCTGGCGGCGCGACGGGCATCTGTGTGGGGTGGCTGACCGTCCACACGGCCGCCAGTCTGCCGGTGCTGGCGGAGGCCGGAATTTACGAGCTGCAGTTGAACTGGACGGTTGTCGGTTTCGCCGTCGCGCTCTCGACGATCGTCGCCGTCCTGTTCGGCCTCATGCCCGCGCTTCGCGCCGGCCGCACGAATGTCGCCATCGATCTTCGCGATGGACTCCGGGTGACCGGCCGCGACCGCCTGCGCAGCACCTTCGTCGTTGCGGAGATCGCACTGACACTGGTACTGCTGGCCGGAGCCGCACTGTTGGGGCGCAGTCTGGCGAAGCTCGTCGACGTCGAGAAGGGCTTTTCCACGGATTCGGTGCTGACGTTCACGCTGGCGGCGAGTCCCGCGAAGTACCCGAGGGACCCCGATCAAATCCGATTCTTCGACACGGTGCTCGACCACATCAGCCGCGTCCCAGGCGTGACGGCAGCCGGCGTGTCGAGCGAAGTCCCGCTGTCCGGTGGCGATACCAACGGCGCCGTGAACATCGAGGGCCGGACCTTCGCTCCGGGGCAGTCGCCAATGGCTCAGAAGCGCATCGTGTCGCCGGGCTATTTCGCCGCGCTCCAGATTCCAACCAGGCGGGGGCGCGTATTCAACGCCTCGGACAATGGCAAGGCGCCGGCCGTGATGGTGATCAGCGAGGCCTTCGCCAAGCGCTGGTTTCCGAGGGAAGACCCTATCGGCAAGCGCATCGGCTTCAACTGGGACATGGAGGGGTTCCAGACGGTCGTCGGCGTCGTTGCCGATGTCAAGCACAACGGTCTCGACGATCCCGAGAACCCCGCCGTCTACGTCACCTATGCGCAGCGCGTGGACAACCGGTTCAACGTCCTGGTCAAGACGTCGGTACCACCGGAAACCGTCGTCAGCGGCATTCGCGCCCAGGTCAAGACAATCGATCCCAGCCGGCCCGTTTCTGGTGTTCGAACCATGAACGCGTTGATGTCGGAGTCGGTGAGCGGCCGGCAGCTCTCACTCAATATCGTTGGCGCGTTCGCGCTCATCGGTCTTCTGCTTGCGGCTACTGGCATTTATGGGGTTGTGAGTCATGCCGCCCAGCAGCGGACGCGCGAGTTCGGCATCCGGCTGGCGCTTGGCGCGGAATCCAGGTCGGTGCTCGGTCTGGTTTTCAGGCAGGGTCTGCTGCTCGCCGTCATCGGCGCGTCGCTTGGCCTTGCCAGCGCGCTGGCGATGGGCGGTCTGCTGCGCGCGCAGCTGTTCGGCATCGAGCCAAGCGATCCCGCGACGCTGGCCGCGGTTTACACCGGGTTGATCGCGATCGCGCTCCTCGCGTGTTACTTGCCGGCGAGACGTGCCGTGAAGATCAGTCCGGCGTCAATCCTGCACGAGGGCTGACTACCGAATCTCAGGCTTCCGGTCTGAGCGCGATCACCGGCTCGACCCGCATCGCTCGACGTGCAGGAATCCAGCACGCGGCAAGCGACACCAGTAGAAGTGCGGCCGGCACGAGCACGAACGTCAACGGATCGCGGGCGCTGACGCCGAAAAGCAGGCTCGACAGCACCTGCGTAAGTGTCAGCGCGCCGAGGACGCCGAGCACCAGCCCTGCCGCCGCGATTCGCAGGCCGCCGGCGAGCACCATCCGGACGATCGTCCCGCGGTCTGCGCCCAGAGCCATCCGGATGCCGATCTCCTGCGTTCGCTGGGCGGTCGAATACGCGATGACACCGTAGATCCCGACAACGGCCAGGACGACCGCGACCGCGGCGAAGAGACCCAGGAGGAGCGTCGTGAACCGGCGGTTGGCCTCCTGCTGCGCAAACAATTCGGGAACCGTTCGAACGGCGGCGATCGGCTGATCGCGATCGACTGACCAGACTGCCGCTCGCGCGGCGCTGATCAGGCCCGCCGGATCGCCGGCCGTCCGGATGAACGCGAAGACGCGTGGTTCGGGCGCCTGACGCATCGGGAAATAGATCTCCGCCCACGGTTCGCGATCGAACCCGCCGCGCTTCGTATCGGCGACGACGCCGACGATCGTTTGCCATTGGGTCTCGGCGCGTCCCGGATCGCCGAACGTCACGCGGCGGCCGAGGGGATCTTCTCCAGGAAAGAACCGCCGTACGAAGGACTCGTTCACGATCGCGACGGCCTGCGTCTGCGGACCATCGGCGGAAGTGAACATCCGGCCGCGCCGCAGCGGGATCTGCAGCGTCGAGAAAAACTCTGGTGTCACCGAGTCGTACGGCACGGGACTGTTCTTCGCACCCGCCGGGAGCGGCGGCCGTCCCGCGATGTTGATCGACGCAGAATTCGGCAGCCGCGACAGCAGCAGCGACGTTCCGGCGGCCGCCGATTCGACGCCCGGCAGTGCCGCGAGCCGTTCGATCAATTGCTCATGGAAAGACGTGACGCGTGCCGGCTCGGGATACCTGGCCTGCGGCAGCTGAATACGCAGCGTCAGCACGCGTTTGGCGAATCCAGGATTCTGATTGCTGAGAGCAATGAAGCTGCGGATCAACAGCCCCGCCCCGACCAGCAGCACGAGCGCGATCGCCAGCTCGGTGACCGCCAGGGCCGCCCGTAGACGCCGGCCACGTCTGCTGTCGGAGCCGGCGCGGCCGCCTTCCTTCAGGTCCGCGCTCGATTGGCGGCGCGACGCGTGAAGCGCTGGAACCATCCCGAAGAGGAGGCTCGTGAGAACCGCGGCGAACGCGGCATACGCGAGCACCCACCCGTCGATGGCCACGGTCGACAAGCGAGGCAGTGCGGCCGGTGCGAGCCATCGCAGGACGTCGATGGTCCCGTAGGCCAGGCCTAGACCCGCGAGGCCACCCGCCACCGCGAGGACGAGACTTTCAGTGAACAACTGTTGGAGCAACCGCGCGCGCGCTGCGCCGAGCGCGACACGGATCGCCAGCTCGCGCTGCCGTGAGGCCGCCCGGCTGAGGAGGAGATTGGCGACGTTGGTACACGCGATCAGCAGCACGAACGACACCGCGCCGAGCAGGATGAGAAGCGGGCGCTTGACATCTCCGACCAGCTCTTCGTGCATCGGGACGAGCCGGATGCCAATGCCGGCATTCACTGGATATTCCTTCTCGAGCCGCGCGGCGATGGCGTCCATCTCCGACTGCGCAGCTTGACGCGTGACGCCCGGTTTCAGCCGGCCGATGATCGTCAACCAGTACGATCCGCGCGCCTGGAACAACTCTTCGAATTGGCCAACCGGGGCGAGCGGGACCCAGTAGTCCGCGTTCTCTGTCGGCCAGAAACCTGCAGGCATGACGCCAAGAACTTCGTACGACACCCCGTTTAGAAGGATCGATCGGCCGACCACCGATGGATCGGCGCCGAAACGGCGCGCCCACAGTTCGTGCGCAAGGATGACGACGCGCTCGTTGCCGGCCTGACCGTTGGCGGCCGCGAACGGCCGGCCGATCGCCGGCGACACTCCCATCGTCTCGAAGAACTCGGGTGTGACCCGCAACCCGGTGAGTTGCGCCGGGTCGCCGTTGCCCGTCAGGGTCATGCTGGCGCCGAAAACACCCGACATCTGATCGAACGATGAACTGGCGCGCTTCCAATCCTGAAAATTGGGATAGGTGCCGACGTCCTTGTCGAATCCCTGTCGTGGGTTGTAGGTCCACAGCATCATCAGCCGGTCGGGGCGCGGAAACGGAAGGGGCCGCAACAGCACGGCGTTCACCACCGTGAAAATGGCGGCGTTGGCGCCGATGCCGAGCGCGAGCGTCAGGATGACGATCGCGTAGAAAAACGGCTTCTTGCCAATATTCCGGAGCGTGTACTGGATGTCGGACCACATGATGCTTACCTTTGACGGCGAAATGAGGGCAATCGTTTGTGTAGCGCTCGCACCCGGCTACTCGGACCCGTCATTCATTGACATATTTAACCACATAGTAGTTTAATCGGTCACGGAGCATGCAGACGTGGGCCATCTCGGTGAACTCGAGCAACTGATCCTCTTTGCGGTGACCGCGCTTGGCGACGACGCCTACGGCGGAGCGATCCGGGCTCATATCGAGGAGCGAAGCGGCCGCATCGTCTCGTCTGGAGCGATCAACACGACACTGGGCCGGCTGGCGGAGCGGCGCCTGGTAATCGGGCGCGTCGGCACGCCCGTGCCTGGACGTGCCGGTCGCCCGCGGAAGTACTACACACTGACACCAGCGGGCGCTCGTGACCTGCAGCAGAGCTACACGACGATTCGCGCGATGGCGGGCGGCGCGTTGAAGCGCCTCGACGCACTGGCGGAGCGGAAGAGTTGACACCACGCCGGTCGCGCCTCGGACGGCTCCTCGCGGCGTTGTTGATCCGCGGCCGCGAGGCGCCATTCATTCTGCGTGACCTCGACGACTCCTTCCACCACGACGTGGCACGCGGCCTGGCGCCCGCCGAAGTGCGCCGCCGCGATCTGAGGAACATCCTCGCGTCGGCCGGCAGCGTCTGGGCAGAGTCCCTGAGGCTGTCGTACTGGCGCCCGTCCGTCCGGGATTTGCGCCATGCGTGGCGGCTCCTGCGACGGCAGCCCGCGCTCGCCGCGGTGGCGATTCTGACCCTGGCGCTCGGCATCGGCACAACGACCGCGGTTTTTACGATCGTGAACGGCGTGCTGCTTCGACCATTGCCCTATCGTGATCCGAGTCGTCTGGTGTCACTCTTCTACGGACACCAGGGACGCGTCTCACCATGGTTCTCTCCGCTGAATCTTCGCGACTACGTGGGCCCGAGCGAATCGTTTGCCGACTCATCCGCCGTCGTCCCAGTCACCGTCAGCATGACGGGGCTCGGCGATCCCGAACGCCTCCCAGGCGCGAGAGTCTCTTGGAATTACTTCACGCTGCTGGGCGTCCCGATGGCTCTCGGTCGCGCGTTGGCGGAAGGCGACGCACAGGGCGACGGAAACCAGGTGGTGCTGTCGGACGGCCTATGGCGACGTCGATTCGGCGGTCGTCCGGACGTTGTGAACCGAACGACGACGCTCGACGGCCATGACGTGACGATTGTCGGGGTCGCTCCCGCCGACCTGATGTTTCCGGCCGCCGCAGAATTCTGGCAGCCGCTCATTTTCAAGCCGCGTGACTTCACGCCGGCGGCACGCGGCAAACAGTGGGTGCAGGTATTGGCCCGCTTGAAGGATGCCGTGTCGCCCGACCAGGCGACAACTGCGTTGCAAACGGTGGCCGATCGCCTGGCCAGGGAGTTTCCCGAGTCAGAAAGGGACGCGACGCTGTTGGCCACTCCGCTGCACGAGCGGATTGTTCGCGACATTCGCCTCACGTTGGTGACCCTGTTCGGCTCCGTGACGCTCGTGTTGCTCATCGTCTGTGCGAACGTCGCGAGTCTGCTGTTCGCGCGCGGGCAGGCTCGCCGCCGCGAGGTGGCAGTGCGGGCTGCCCTCGGCGCGAGTCGGCGCCAACTGATCGCGCAGTTGCTGACAGAGAGCCTGGTCCTGGGGCTACTCGGCGGAGCGGCCGGTGCAGGTCTCGCGTTGTGTTTCGTGCGTGCCGTGGTGCTGCTCGGGCCAACGTCGATCTCGCATCTGCCGGATCTGTCGGTCGACATGCACGTCCTGGCCTTCGGCTTGGCGATCACACTCGTCACGAGCATCGCGTTTGGACTGACACCTGCGCTCGCCGTCTCCGGACGGTCCAATCAACGGCTCGTCGCGTTGAATAACCGTGGGGCCGTCGGCGCGAGTGGAACGCGCGCTCGACGGGTTCTCGTCATCTCGGAGTTGGCGGGCGCAGCGATGCTGTTGGCTGGAGCCGGCTTGCTCATTCGCAGCTATGTTCAGCTCCAGCAAGTCGAGCCTGGCTTCACACCCGAAGGGGTCACGACGTTCAGCTTGTCGTTGCCGGGCGCCAGATATCCAGATCCCGCGAATCCGCCAGCGTTCGTGTCGGCGCTGCTGTCGCGGCTGGAGGCGGAACCGGGTGTTGAATCGGCGGCGGTGGCGATGGGCCTTCCCTTCACGAGCGATCTCGATGCCCTGACCGGCTTCCGTCACGAGGGTCAGCCGGAGCCGGACTCGGCATCGATGCCGACGGCCTCTCTGAGGATCGTCAGCCCTGAATACTTCGAGACCATGAAGATCCCGATCCGCGGCGGCCGACCGTTCGACAGGCGTGATACGGCGACGAGTCCGGAGGTCGTTCTCATCAACGAACGGACCGCACAGCGATACTTTCCGGGACAGAACCCCGTTGGACAACAGATTCGCGTCAGCGCGGAACTCGCGCGCGAGGCGCGCAGCAGACCAAAGACGATCGTCGGCATCGTCGCGAACGTCAAATACAGCGGCCTCGACGAGGATACGCCGGCAGAGATTTACCTGCCCTACGAGCAGTACCCGGTGGACGCCTTCACCGTCGCCGTACGCACGTCGGGCGATCGCATTGCCTCGATTTCCACGCTGCGCCGCGACGTGGCCGGCCTCGATCCGTTGCTGCCCCTCGCAAACATCAAGAGCCTCGCCGCGCTTGTCGACGCGTCGCTCGCTGAACGCCGTTTCACCATGCTCATACTCCTGACCTTTGCCGTCATCGCGGTCGCGCTGTCGGTCATTGGCGTCTACGGTGTGCTCGCGTATCTGGTTGGTCAGCGGAGGAGAGAGATCGGTCTTCGGTTGGCAGTCGGCGCTTCGCCTGCCGGTGTCGTCTGGTTGTTCGTGCGCGAAGGCGTAGCGCTGACTCTGGTTGGCTTGGGCGCGGGACTCGCCGGCGCTCTGGCGGCCGGCCGGTGGATCTCGGCGCTGCTGTTCGGCGTCACGCCGGCCGATCCGGTGACGCTCGCGATCGTGGCCTGCGCGCTGGCGGGCGCGGCCGGACTGGCGACCTACGTGCCTGCGCGAAGTGCCGCACACATCGATCCAACTGACGCCCTCAGGGCCGAATAGGAGTTGTCTCTGGCGTCGCCGTGAATACCTTCTCTGCGATAATCGGCGCGGTCACATGACATCGGTGGGCGGCCGGCAGACGTCTCGGACCATAACGCGTCGCGAGTTCTCCACTGCAGCCACGCGATGCCGGAGCTCAAGACCCGACCCACCAAAGCGAGCGTCACAGGATTCATCAAGCGATCTCATGGGCGTGTTCGAACGCCGCCCCGAGCTCATGAAGAAGCTCGGCAAACACCGCACCGGCAAGGTGTGCCTCTACATCAGGCGTCTTGCGGATGTGGACATGAAGGTGCTGAAGGAGCTGGTCGTGGCCTCGGTGCGGTACGGGTCCGAGAGACACCGCTAGAGGTCTCATTGCACGTGCTGGATGTCCGCACGTTGCAACGCGCAAGCGTTGGAGGGCGGGATGATCACGACTATTAGAAGCACGGCGAAGGAGCCCGGAACCGTCATCGTTCATGGCAGCGCGGCCGGCTTTGCCCAGGAAATCGCGGCCGGCCGACATGCGCTCACCGCCGACGAACCGACCGCCGTCGGGGGGACGGACACGGGGCCCACCCCGTACGACCTTCTCCTCGCGGCGATCGGATCCTGCACGTCGATGACCCTGGCGCTGTACGCAAGACGCAAGCGCTGGCCGCTCGAGGCGGTGACGATAACGCTACGGCACTCGAAGATTCACGCAGCCGACTGCGAGGCCTGCGAGACCACGGATGCTCGCATCGATCAGATCGAGCGCGACATCGAGCTCACGGGCGTGCTGAGCGAGGATCAACGCGGACGCCTGCTGGAGATTGCGAACAAGTGCCCCGTTCACCGTACGCTCACGTCGGAGATCCACATCCAGACGCGCCTGACCACGGCGTAGGGACGCCTAACAAACCGTGGCGCGCAGTGCCGCCGCTAAACTAGGCCATGACGATCAAGAGAATGGACCATGTCAGCGTCGTCGTCGACGACCTCCCAGCCGCCTGACAACGTAGTGTTAGACGGTGCGGGGTCGCCACGGCTCGTGCGCGTGCGTGAGCCAGACTAACTCGGGGTCGAGCGCGCGCACTCGCAGCTGGCCTTCGGTGTGCGGCTCGTCGAGTTCGCCGAACCAGACCGCCACGTCGCCGCCGACGACGACCGGACGCCCGCCTGTCTCGACGACGACCACCTGCATGCCGCGTGTGTGGCCTGGCGCCGGGAGGAGCCGGAGCCCGGGAAGCAGCGCGTGCTCGCCGTCGACCGGCACGTACCGCACGCCGGGCGCCTCGACCCACTCGCGAATGGTGTAGTCGTCCTCGCTGCGCGCGTCGTCGAGCTCCCGACGCTGGACGTAGATCGGCCTGCCGGCGA
>Ga0114129_10000555_pt1 | contig 45806 bp, 39 predicted proteins | sample RhiMetdeltSRZDD1_FD_80071 | JGI IMG/M metagenome (GOLD analysis project Ga0114129, IMG submission 80071) | Populus rhizosphere microbial communities from Tennessee, USA - Rhizosphere MetaG P. deltoides SRZDD1 (version 2) (version 2) | ecosystem: Host-associated > Plants > Roots > Rhizosphere >...
ATCGCGACGCGCTTGTGGTCGACCGTCGTGATCCAGCTCCAGAGCCCGGTCTTTTCACCAGGCGCTGCGGCGAGTGCTTCGTGACCAACAGCCGTAGTAGCCATAACCGTCCTGAGTGGGTTACCGGTGAGTCCGGAGAAAGGCGACCAGAGCCTTTGCCTCGTCCTCGGTGACGCCGAGGTTGGGCATCAGCACGCCGTGCTTCACTTCCTGAGGGAAGCGGATCCAGTGCGCCAGATTTTCATCGGTGTTCTTGAGCGTTCCGGCCGCGATGTAGGACCGAGCGCCGACATTGGCGAGGTTGGGCCCCAGCAGACCCTTGGGGGCATTGTACGCCACCAGCGAATGGCAGCCGACGCATCCCTTCATCAGGAAGAGCTTCTGCCCCTGCGCCACCTCTGGGCTCTGGGCCTGGGCCGGCGCTGCTTTGGCGCTGTCGTCGGCCGGCGCTTGTGCCTGCTGGGCCGGCTTCCCCTGCTGCTGTACGGCGCCACCGGCGCTTGACGTGTGAACTGAGTCGGCCGGCGCCGGCGCGGCGGTTTGCATCGTGATGCCCTTCATGTGGTCGACCCAGCTCTGGAAGTCAGCCGGCGGCATAGCGACTACCCGGAAGGCCATCCGTCCGTGCTGGATCCCGCAGAACTCCGCGCACTGCCCGGAGTACTCGCCCGGCTCTTCAGCGTTGAACCAGAGGCGGGTCTCACGGTTGGGGAAGACGTCGCGCTTCCCGGCGAACTGGGGCAGCCAGAAGCTGTGCACCACGTCGAACGCGCCCATCTTGAGCGAGACGATCCGACCCACCGGGACGTGCAGCTCATTGGCCGTGGTAAGCTGGAACTCGGGATAGCGGAACTCCCACCACCACTGATGCCCGATGACCTCCACCGTGAGCGGCTGGCCCTGGGGGGTCTCGTTCTCCCTGAAGATCGCCTTCACGGTGGGCACCGCGATCATCACCAGAATCAAGGCTGGGATCACGGTCCAGATGATTTCCACGATTGTGTTTCCATGCACCTGTTGCGGCTCGGGATCGCCCGGCTTGCCGCGGAAGCGGAAGATGGAGTAGACCAGCGCTCCCTCGACCAGAATGAAGACGAGCGTGGCCCACTTGACCGTGGTGAAGAACAGATCGTCTTCGATCCGGGCGAGCTCGCCTTTAGGAGCCAGCGTCGACTGGGGAAAATCCTTTGCGCACGCCGCGATGACGATCAGGGCGAGCAGCGGCATCAACCAGCTCAGGCGCCGGGTGACACGGGATCCAAGGAGCATGAGGGGGAAGTCCTGTCGATCGACCAGGGATCTCGCGAAAAGCGCGACGAACGTACTGGAATCCCGCACTTTACAAACGGCGGGCGAGCCCGTCAAGCAACTACCGCGTCCGTTATCGGCGAACCCCGCACTCGCAATTCAGGGCTGATGGCCTCTCCGGACCGCCGCTTCGATCTCATCCGGTCGTTTTGGAGCCGCCGCTGACAGGACCTCATGCCCGTCCCGAGTGACGAGGACATCGTCCTCGATCCGCACCCCCAGCGCTTCAGCCGGCAAATAGACACCCGGTTCGACGGTCAGCACCATCCCGGGGGCCAGCGGCGTGCGCGTGTCGCCCACGTCGTGGACATCCATGCCCAGCCAGTGACTTAGGCCATGTATGAAGTACTTGTCGCAGGTAACCGCCCGGCCGCACAGCGTATCCGAGTGGGCCCGGAGGTAGGCCCGGGCGATTTGATTGAGCCGAGGGATGTCCATCCCGGGATGCACCGAGTCGATGGCCGTTTGCTGCGCCCCCAGCACGAGCTCGTAGATAGCCCGCTGCCGAGGCGTAAAGCTCCCGCCCACCGGAGCGGTCCGCGTGACATCAGCGGTCAGATATCCGAACTCGGCCCCGATATCCATGACCACCAAGTCCCCCGCTTCCATCCGGCGCCGATTCTTGTCGTAGTGGAGTAGCACCGAATTGGGGCCCGAGCCGACGATGCTGGGAAAGCCGACCCGCTCGGCCCCGCCCCGGCGGAAGGTATACTCGATCAGCGCCTCGATCTCGTACTCGTACATCTCGGGTCGGAGCGACGCCATTGCATTCCGCTCGGCTGCTGTCGTGAGGGCGATGGCCTTGCGGAGCCTCGCGAGCTCGTCGTCGTCTTTGACCAGGCGGAGCGGGGCCATTTCCTGTGCGAGATCGCCGATTCGAATACCACCTCCAGCCGCGGCGTGCGCCACGATGGAATCGTGCAGGAAAGGTGAATCGGCTTGTCCACGCCCCGGCTCGAGGTAGAGGAAGCCCTGCCGCGCCGGCGATTCAGGACCGAAGACGAGCCCCGGGATCTCAGCCTCAGCCCGTTCTGCCGAACGGATGTCCTTGATTCCCGTAAGCGCGGCGGCCTCAGGACCCGGATCGAGCTGGCGACCCACCCACTGCTCGCTCGTGTACGGTGTCACCGTGTCGCGCGGAGGCAGGTAGAGAATGACCTCGGCCGCGGCGGAGTCGCGGGCCACGAGAACCAGCCACGACTCGGGAGCTTCTGCTCCGGTCAGGTAGAAGAAATCGTTGTCCTCGCGGTAGTCGCTGTCCTGCGCATAGTCACCCTCGATGCTTCTCTCCTCGGAAGACCGGAGAATGGCAACGCCGGTTCCGAGTCGATGGGCGAGGGCTGCGCGACGGGCTTCGAGCCGTGCAACCGGGACTGGGCCGGCCGGCGACCCGGCCTGCGCGGCGAGGGTTGGCGGGATAAACGCAAGGAAGAGAGCGGCCAGAGCACGCTGCAAACGCATGTCTCCAAGCAACGGGACTCGACGGGGGAAGCTAGTGGACCGGTACGTGGAACGCCTGCGCATGTTTCGACTTTTTGCGGGCCGGATTGTCGAACATCTCCGTTGTCTGTCGCACTCGAGGAGGTGGCTCCCGGAGTGCTTGGCTTGCTTCCAGCGGAACCGAACCAGATTGCGATCGGTCAATGCAGGTGGATCAGCCGGGGCGCGAAAACGAGTGCCCCGGTGATGACTGCCCCAACCGCCGTAATGAGGACGGCGCCAGCCGCGATGTCCTTGGCCCGCTCCACCAGCGGATGCATGGCGGGCGAGGCGACATCACACAGCGCCTCGAACGCGGTGTTGAGCGATTCCGCAACCCACACGGCCACTATCGCCCCGACAACGAGACACCACTCGACACGCGAAAGACCGACGATCCCGCCGGCGAGAACGACAGCCGCCGAGGCCGCCAGGTGTATCCACGCGTTGTGTTGGGATTGGACCACCGCGCGAACGCCTCGAGCCGCGTAGCGGAAGCTTCGCATGCGGGTTGCCAAGCGGAATGGCGGTTGGTCGGTCACAGTACGGTTCCTCACCATCCGTCAGGGTGAGCTCCCAGGTAGAGGAGGGACTCCCTCAGAACGAGGCATGCCATACGATGCCCGCGCCCGTGGGAGTGGCAAGGAATTCGGGCGGTCGAAGCCCAAAGATCCGCCAGCGGCCGCTCACGAGCTTCGCGGACGTAATGCCGAGGGCCGCGCCGCCGACCACGTCACTGACCCAGTGCTCCAGCTGGTAGACTCGCGCGACTGCGACGCCGGTCGCCACTCCGTAGAGGCCGACGGTGGCCCAGGTCTTATGGATGTCGTCCGACCAGGACGCCGCCATGGCAAACGCGACACTCGCGTGGCCCGACGGAAACGCGGTGTCGGTATGCCCCGGGTCGAAGTCCCAGGCACTGGAATTCTCGTTGGGACGTTCACGCCCGACTACAAACTTGATCCCTTCAGTGGCAACACCGGCCACGCCCGCGGAGAATAGAGAACGCAGTGCGCTGTGAGCGACCAGGTTGTTGTGCGAGATCAGACCACCTACGAACACGCCCGCCGTCGCCACGCCTACTCCCAGCGTTCCCACTTTCGCCCACGCGTCGGCAACGTCGTCGCCGGTCTGGGACCGGTGGTCGCGGAAGTGGTCGGCGACCGGCTCGTCGAGCGCCGCCGTGAGCGCGACCCCGCCCATCACTGCCAGCGGCTCGTACCATTGGATGGCGTGATAGGCAGCTGACGACGAGTCGGTGCCGGCCTGGGCTTCCGCCGGCGCCGGCAACCCGAGACCGAGAGCTAGGATCACCCAACTGATTGCACCTCTTGCAGTTGAGGTCACCCTATCGGCTCCCAGCCGAGGTGTAGTATCATTCCGGTGGAATCTGCCCTGGACTGACCCGGAGAGATTGGCTTTTCCGGGGCTTTGTTTTCTTGTCTTTCTGGCCCAACCATGATCAATGAAATGCGGGACAAGCTGAGCCGAGAAGTCGACCAGCTCAGCCATGAGCTCAACGTACTCCTTCCTCAAGCTATCGCACAGGCGGTGGCGCTGGGTGACTTGCGGGAGAACTCGGAGTACAAGTCGGCGCTCGAGCGCCAGCAGTTTGTGCAGGCCAGGTTGGGCCAGTTGCACCAACGGCTCAACCAGTTGACTCAACTGGCCAACGCCGAGGCGCCTACTGATCGGGTTGGCCTGGGCTCGCGCGTCACGGTCTTGGACCTCGAGACGAATGAGACTGATGTGTATACGGTTGTGCTGGCAGAAATGATGGACATTGATGCCGGTCACATTTCGCTCGCCTCGCCGCTTGGGCGGGCGCTCAAGGACGGAAAGGTCGGAGACGAGATCAGCCTTCGTCTCCCGACCAGGACGCGAAAGGTCCGGATCACGGAGCTGGTCACCATACACCAGACCGAAAGCGTGAACGGGAAGCGCTGAACGGTGAACGGGGGCTCGGAATGCAACGAAGCCCCCGTTCATTGTTTTCGGTTCACCGTTTACGCTGTTGACTCATGGAATTCCCGAAGAAGCAACTCCTCGTCGTCGGCGACAGGGTGCTCATCACGCCTGAGGAAGGCGAGGATCGCACCCGGGTCGGGCTGTACCTCCCGCCGACGGCGCTGGATACCCAGCAGGTACAGACCGGGCTGATCGTCGCCACCGGCCCGGGCGATCCGGTAGCGGATCTCGGTAGCCTGGACGACGAACCCTGGAAGTTGGAAGCGAGTGACCGACGTTCCCGCGCGATGCAGGCAAAGGTCGGGGATCACGCGATTTTCTTCCGGAAGGCCGCCGTCGAGATCACCTTCGAGGACAAGAAGTATCTGGTTGTCCCGCAGGCCGCGATTCTGGTGTTGGTGCGAGACGATTTGCAGATTTGAATAGCGTAAACAGTGCACGGCGAACGGTGAACGGGAGGTCCCCGATTGCGGCGGCCCCCCGTTGAGCGTTTACCGTTCACCGCAGTCATGTGCTACTTCCTCTACGTCGCGAGCCCCCTCACCCTCTCCGAAATCCGGGCGATGCTTCCTGCCGGCATCACGGCAGACCTGCTTCCGCCGGCTGATCAGCGGAAACTGCGCGAGCTTCATCCCGCGGCTCGAACCGGCGTCCGTCTGTTGATCGGCCGTTGTTCCTGCGATCTGCTGATCTCTCGTGATGGGGAGGCTCGTGAAGGGGAGCGGCACCTGCGGAACCGGTTTTTCGCGGCTGGCTTCGATCGGCGACAGGTAATCGCCGGGCTCGAGGCCCATCGATCAGGTGCACGGCCCCGCCCTGCCCCGCCCAGCGAGTGGCAAGCAGCGCTGGCCGAGTTCGTGGCCGAGCACGCTCGGAATGCCGGACCGACGGCCTACCTGCTGCGCTTCGGCTCTGACTCCTTGCAGGCCCATGAGCCTGCCGAGCGCGCCACGCTTACCACCGCAGACGTGCGCGGTCAACCTGCTGCGTGGCTGGTCGAGGATCGCCTGACAACCGTAGTTCGCTAGAGCTGCACCAGCTCGACCGACTGGTCTCCTGCTTTCTTGTAGCCCTCGGCCTGCAACCGCCCGGCATCGATTCCGTAGGCCTTAACCAGAGCATCCCGGACAGCCTGCGCACGCGCTACTGCGACGTTCTTGTCGTCGGCATTGGCCTCGATCCGAAGCTTGAGATCGCTGTGAGCTTCGAGCATGGCGCCTATGGCCTTGAGTGAGGTCGCCGACTCGTCGGTCATCGTTGCCGTCTTCTCCTTGAAGCCGATCCCGGTCACCGGAGCCCGGCCGTCGGACTTGAGCGTCGCGTAGAGCGTGTCGCCCGCCGACTTGTCCCCGGAAGAGAGGCCGGACGACAGAGCGGCATCGATCGCCTTGTTCTCCTGGTTCACTACCTCCTGGATAGCGCGGTTTTCCGCACTGCTCTGTACCGTCTGCGTGAGTCGCTTCCCGAACTGGGCTTGCATCGGCACGGCACCGCTCAAGGTCATCGTCGCGGTCAGCATCAGAGCCGCGACCATCTCGTGTCTGAGGGTCATGACATCGGTCTCCGGGATGGGACGGGGGACTGCCTGCCTGCGGCTATGTTTGATCCCCGCACCGGCGGTGTCAAGCGAGGCTTCAACGATGGCGCAACCCGAGACGGTTGGAACCCACTTCGAAGCGACCTTTCGGACCGCTGACGGGCTCGAACTGTTCCGTCAGCAGTGGCGTCCGGTCGTCTCCCCCCGCGCCATACTGGTCAACGTGCATGGAATCGGCGACCACAGCGGCCTGTACCCCATGCTGCCTGACTACTTCGTTCCGCGCGGACTGGCGGTTCACGCGTTCGATATGCGTGGCAATGGCCGCTCCCCCGGTCCCCGGGGCCACATCGACAGCTGGACTCAGCTGCGAGACGACCTTCAGCGATTCGTCGCCGTTGTCCGAGCCCAGGAGGACGGCCGGCCGATGTTCCTTCTGGGCAACAGCCTCGGCGGGTTGGTGGTGCTCGACTATGCCCTGCACCATCCAGCTGGATTGCGCGGCGTCATTGCCATCGCGCCGCCGCTAGGCCGGATCGGGACGCCGGCCTGGCTCCTCACCCTGGGGCGAATCATGTCGCATATCTGGCCCGGCTTCACCCTCGAAACCGGCCTAGATCTCTCCCGACTGTCTCGAGACCCGGCGGCGTGCGAGGCGATCGTGACCGACCCCTTGTTCCACCGCAAAGGCTCTGCTCGCCTTGCGGCCGAAGTTCTCAGAACTGCGCATGGCCTGCATAAGCGCGCCGGCGACTTCCCGGTGCCTCTCCTCCTGCTCCATGGAGCCGAGGATCGAATGGTGTTCCCCGACGGCACTCGGGAATTCTTCGGTGTAGTCGGGCAGCCCGATAAGCGATACGTCGAGTACCCAGGGGCATTTCACGCCCTGCTGGCCGATCTCGATCGGGATCGCGTGCTTTCCGAATTGGAGAGCTGGATGGACAAGCGGCGCGCCTAGGAGCGACCAGGTCGTCGGCCAGCCGACGATCCTGTAGCGTTCTTTGCGGAAACCCTGAGCCGTGAATAAAATGACACGCTTCGCCTCGAGATGTTTACCGTCACCTGGGAGGCAGTCGCATGACCCCGCAGCGTGGGTCCGTTTGGCAGTCCTTCGTCCGGCCCACGGCGCTCGCCGCGGCCCTCGGGATCGCCCTCGCCTGCAACAAGGACACCTCCGCCGATAAGGCGCCGCCCGCCACCAACTCGGCCGCGCCCGCCTCGGCGCCTGCGATCGTAGCACTGATCCGGGCAGCCGACTGGATCGGCAGTGAGTGGAGCGAGGATGCCCTCAAGGTGGGCTTGCAGGAGGAGGGGATGGAGCAGGATCGAGACTTCGTCTTCAAGTCCTCCAGCGCTCAGGGCGATCTGGCCACGTTGCCGAACCTGGTCGACGCGGCCCTCGACCAGAAGGCAAGGGTCATCGTGACGCTGCAGGACGCTACCCTCCAGGTTGCGGTCAAGCGGGTCAAGGAGACGCCGATCGTCTTCCACATCCTGTCGGATCCGTTCGCCGCCGGAGCCGGCACCAGCGACTCCGTCCATCTGCCGAATGTCACCGGCGTCTATTCACCCGGCTTCGGCGATCCCGAACAGGAGCGGCGGATTCAGCTGATCAAGCAGCTCGTCCCCAAGGCCAAGCGAGTCGGCGTGCTGTTCAGTCCCGGCGAGCAGCTGTCGGTCGACTTGAAGAACCGGCTCACCAGCGCCGCCAAGAAGGGCGGTCTACAGGTGGAAGCGGTTCCCATGAACACGCCCGGTGACGCGACGGAAGCGATCAATCTACTCGTCGGAAAGAAGGTCGACGCTATCGAGATCTACGGAAATGCGGCCCACGCCGGGTTCGAGAGCATCATCAAAGTCGCAAAGGAAAAGAAGATCCCGGTTTTCTCTCCCTCCCCCTTCGAGATCATGAAGGGCGCGACGGCGGCTCTCTATCCGGATTTCCAGGAAGGCGGCGTTGTCGCGGGTAAGATGATTGCCCGCATCCTCAGAGGTGAGAGTCCGGCCAAGATCCCGTTCTACCGTCTCCAGACGACCAAGACCCAACTGGCCGACAGCTCCAAGGGAGGCGCTGCGAAGCCTCAGTGAGGATTTCGAGCGCGCACGACGGCGGCCTTGCTGTCGTGCGCAGCGCCGCCCGTAGGCACTGCATCGCGGGCGCCGGACCCGCTCCTCGCGCCACATGAACCTGCTGGTCGGTGCCCTTTCAGTTGGGCTGCTCCTGTCGTTGCTCACGCTCGGGGTGTTTCTCACCTACCGCGTGCTCAACCGGCTCGATCTCACCACCGACGGATCTTTTGGACTTGGGGCAGCCGTGGCGGCGATGCTGCTGGCCAACGGTGTCCATCCGGTCACGGCCACCGTAATCGCGACCATCGCCGGCTGGCTGGCCGGCGCCGCGACCGGCGTGGTGCACACGGCGTTCGGCGTCGACACGTTGCTCGGCGGTATTCTCGTAAGCACGGCGCTCTATTCGGTTCAGCTTTACGTCATGCACGGCGGGGATGTCTCACTCGCCGCTGCAGATACGCTGCCCGGATTGGCCGAGCGGATGTGGACGGCCCTCGGCGGCCCCGCGCAAGTGACGCTCTTCGGCACATCTGTGAGTGCCGGTAACATCGCTGCACTGGTTCTCTTCGTCGTGTTCGTGCTGGGCAGCATGTTCCTGATGGAGCGGTTTCTTCGCACCGATCTGGGACTCGCGGTGCGTGCCACCGGCGACAACCCTCAGATGGCCCGGGCGCTCGGAGTGGACGTCGGTTTCATGGTGACGCTTGGCCTGGTCATGGCCAACGGTCTGATCGCCCTTTCCGGGGCGCTGTTCGCGCAGTACCAAGGGTTCGCGAACGTACAGATGGGCCTCGGGATCGTGGTGGTGGGGCTCGCCTGTCTCATCGTAGGCGAAGCGCTGGTGGGGCGGAGCGGGCCGGCGCGCCAGGTCACCGGTGTTCTCATCGGCACCATCGTTTTCCGTCTCCTGGTTGCGGCCGCGCTCCGCGCCGGTCTCGATGCAAACGCACTCAAGCTGGTGACCGCGGTGTTCGTGCTCATCGCGCTGGTCCTGCCCCGGGCGCTCGGTCGCGCCCTCCGACCCTCGCCGCGACCACCGGTGGCCGCATGAGCGGGGCAGCCCTCGAGCTGATCGGGCTCCGCCACACCTTCTTCCCGGGAACGCCGAGCGAGCAGCGCGCACTCGAGGGCGTGAGCCTCACGGTCGATCCGGGGACCTTTGTGGTGGTCATTGGGATCAACGGATCGGGCAAGTCCACCCTGCTCAACGGCGTGGCCGGGAGCGTCACGCTGGATGAGGGAATCGTCCGGATTGGCGGCAGGGACGTCACCCGCTGGCCGGAGCATCGCCGGGCCGGGATGATTGGACGGGTATTTCAGAACCCGTTCTCGGGTACCGCTCCCCACCTTACTGTCGCTGAAAACTTGGCGATTGCATCGCAGCGAGGCCGATCACGTCAGCTCTTCCGCCTCGGATTGAGCAGCGGCCGCCGAGCCCAACTGGCCGAGCAGCTCGCGAGCATGAACCTGGGCCTCGAGCATCGTCTGGTCACGCCGACCGAGTCCTCTCCGGCGGTCAGCGCCAGGCGCTGACCCTACTCATGGCTACCATCGTTCGGCCGGCGGTCCTGCTGCTGGACGAACACACCGCTGCCCTCGACCCAAGGAGTGCCGAGCAGGTGTTGCGGCTCACCGAAGAGACCGTGGCGCGTGACCGGTTGACCACGCTCATGGTGACGCACTCGATGCACCAGGCCGTTCGCATCGGAGACCGGCTGTTGCTGGTGCATCGCGGTCGCATTCTGGAAGACTTTTCCGGCCCTCGAAAGCGGCGGCTCCGAATGGAGGACCTGCTCGACCGCTTCGACCAGCTCCGGAACGCCGATATGCTGGACGAATCCGCCGCTGAAATGCTTCGCCGCGCGTACGTGTAGCTAGACAGGACCGGACGGATATTGTATGCATGGGGAAGGAGCGCTCCGCCCATGCCTGCCGTTCCCGAGTGGCCTGCGGTGCCACCCCGCCCTGCTGTCGTCTCCGCCTTTTGGCGCGCTGCCCGGCTTCAGTGTCCGGCCTGCGGTGGCGGTCCCGTATTTCTGAGTTGGATCCGCATCGCACCCGCCTGCCCATCCTGCGGCCTCAACTTCACCCGCGGGGAACGCGGCTACTGGCTTGGCGCTTATTTCGTCAATCTGATGGCAGTCGAAGCCATCTTTGCCGTCATGCTGGGTATCGCATTGTGGTGGACCTGGCCCACCCCCCCTTGGGAAGGCATCGAGTGGGCGCTTGGTGTCGCCATGCTGGTTTCACCGTTCCTGCTCTATCCCTGGTCGCACACGATTTTCCTCGCGTTCGATCTCTTGTTCCGGCCGCCGGCCTCGGAAGATTTCGAGGCCCCGCACGAGCCTGCACCCGTTTTCCGGCGGCGGGGTCGTTAGCAGCCCCGAGGATCCCCCGTCCCGAGGATCCCCCGTATGGAAGGTCAGGGCACTACCGCACGCATCGACCATCAAGGGTTGCGGTAACGGCACGGGCGCGCATGTTAGTGGACCCGAATGTCCGGCAGGAGCGCCCCGTGGCCGTCGCAACAGCGCCATCTGTTACAAACCGGCCCCTCGCAGGCGACATCGACGTTTTCGGCCTGACGCATCCGGGCCACGTGCGGCGGGTAAATCAGGATCAGTTCCTGATCGCAAGCCTGCACAAGACTATGCAGGTGCACGCCTCGAGTGTGCCCGCCACCCAGCTCGGCGACCTCACCAGTGAAATGCGCCTGTACCTCTGCATCGTTGCTGATGGCGTGGGCGGGCGGCCGGGCGGAGAACAGGCCTCCGGAACAGCACTTCGAGCCATTGCGCAGTACGCCACGCACACCATGAGGCTCACCTCTCGTAACGACGAGGCACACGAGAGCCGATTTCTGGAAGAGCTGGAGCGCGCGGTCGCGGAAAGCCACGCAGCTGTTCTTGTCGATCCCGAAAGCTCCGCGACCACCCTCACGATGGCCGTGTTCCGCTGGCCCCGCACGTACCTGGTGCATGTGGGGGACAGCCGCTGTTATCGTTTGCGGGACGGGCGGCTCGAACTGCTCACTAAGGATCAGACCATGGCGCAAGCGCTGGTCGATGCCGGCGTCATGCCGGCGTCTCGCGCCGGCGAAACCAAGTGGGCCCACGTGCTCTCGAGCGCGTTGGGAGCCGAGCAGCCCAGACCCGTCATCACCACCCTCAACAGTCAGTGGGACGACGCCATGCTGCTCTGTACCGACGGTCTGACGAAGCACGTCACCGACGAGGAGATCGCGGAGCAGCTCGCAACCGTCAAGTCGTCGGAGGCGATTTGCCACAACCTGATCGATCGAGCACTCTCGCGAGGTGGGTCCGACAACGTCACTGTCGTGGCCGGTCGTCTTCGGGAACGCGCTCCCGCCTAATCCGCAGCAGTTACATTCACAGCATCGATGTCTCCATCCTCGCGCCGAGCGGCGGGCACCGCCGCAGCTTGGCTGTGGCCGTTCGCATTGGCGTGGACCGCATCCGCGTGCGGCACGCCGTCCCGATCCCCCGCCCCGGGAGCGCCCGAGCCCGCGCCGGCTCCGTCGCAGCCGCCTCAAGGACCGGCTCGAACCCAGCCAGGTAAGGCCGAGCCTCCACCTCAGCTTCCACCGCCGGACGAGTGCGTCCTCAACCACGAAACCACACCCAGCCGGGATACTATGCCGGTCGCCGCGCCGCAGGCGTTCGTGGAGCGTCAGCTGTACGAGACGCTGGTGCGCTTCGACTGCACCGGTCGCGTTCGACCGGCCCTCGCACAGACGTGGCATCCCGAAGATGGCGGTAAGGTGTGGGTCGTCACGCTTCGGCCGGATGCGAAGTATTGGGATCAGATCGCTCTCACTCCGCAGGCAATTGCGACAACGTGGGCGGCCGACTCCGCGGCAGGTCCGCTGGTGCAGGCAGCCGGGATTCTGGCTGTCGCCGCTCTGGGCGACCATGAGGTCAAGCTGACGCTCGCGGCTCCGCGTGATTCGCTGCCGCGGGCATTAGCCGATCGGGGCCTTGCCTTGACGCGAAGGGCAGCGGGCCGTGAGCCGGTCGGTACTGGCCGCTATCGGCCTGCTTCCGGGAACAACCCCTCCACGTTGGTGCCTGTCGATACCGGCCCGCACCCAGTTGTGCGAGTACTTGCCACTCGGGATCTCCGGGATGCCCTCGACGCGGGTGCGGACCTGGTCGTCACGGATGATCCGGGGACTCTCGACTACGCGTCCGCTCGCGCCGAGCTTTCCTCGGTGCCGCTCACCTGGAATCGCACCTACGTTCTCGTCGTCCCCAAGCGCTTGGGTTTTTCGCCGGACAGCGCGTGGAGCGCTCGACTGCGGGAAACCCTGGCCCGCGACGCCGTCCGGGTCGATGCCCGAGCCGCCGAGCCGCCATTCCCATGGGGAAGCTGCGCTGGCCCCGTCCCCGCCGGAGCTCCGCAAGCCGAAGGCGCCCGACTGGCGTACCCCGCGGACGACCGTACCGCTCGTGACCTGGCGGCCAGGATCGTCGCGATCGGAGCGGCTCCGGCACGCTCCATCATCGGCCTCGACTCGCTTGCTCTCCGCCAATCGATTCGGGCCGCCCGAGAGCCGGCGTACGTGCTCTCGGTTCCGAAGATGCCGCTCATTCCCTGCGAAGGGCCGATCCTCTGGCCCGCGGACGTAACCATCGTCCCCTTGGTCGAGACTCGGCCTCACGCCATCCTGCGCCGGGGAGCGCCCCGTGTGAGCGTCGATTGGGACGGAGGCCTTCGTCTCGTCCCGGAGCAGCCGTGAGCTTTCGAGTCCGGCTGCTGCTCGCCTTCGTCGGCGTTCTGCTGATCCCCCTCGGCGTGCTGGCGTTCGGTGTGCGCCGCGAAATGGATCGTCGGCTGACCGCCGAATACGATCGGCGGGTGCATGCCCTGGCCGACGTGGTTCAGGAAGACCTGCGGAGCCGGAGTGGAGAAGTCGCGGCACGCCTCGCCGCCCTCCGGGACGAGCTGGCCGCAGACAATCGCTTCCGACTTGCGGCGGTCCAGGCCGACCCCGCCGCTCGCGGCTGGCTGCTGGACTACGCGGGCGGAGCCATGCGCGTGGCGGGTCTCGCCTTGCTTCAGGTGCAGGACAGCAGTGGCCGGATTCTGAGCTCAGGGCATTTTCGCAATGAGTTCGACCGCCTCGACCCGGAGCTTCCGGCACTGCTGGCTCAGCCCCGTGACACGCTCGCGGTGGTGCGAGCACGCACGGCCGAGGGCGACTTCCTCGCTCTCGCGCGGGTTGATTCGTTTCGAGTGGGCGGACGGCATTTCACCATCGTCGGCGGTGCCGCCCTCGACCCGCAGCGCATCGGCCAGGTCGACTCGGCCGGCGGCCTTGCCGTGAGCCTGGCGCTTCCGGGAACGGCCGCTCTTCCCGACCAATCAGGTGTCGTAGCCGTCCTCGGCCTGCCCTTTCTCGATCTCACTCGTGAGGGCGATGTCAAGCTCGACACTGCGAGCGTAATCGTCACCCAGTCGCTGAGCCAATTGGAAGCACTCCGCCGAAACGTGAATGCCTGGTTTCTCGCCGCGCTGGGCCTTACCACGGCGGCGGCACTCCTTGCCGCCGCCTGGATGGCGCGACGGGTCTCCCAACCCCTCGCTGAGTTGGCTCGGAAGACCGGGAAGATCGATCTCGATCAGCTGGATGAGGACTTTGCCACCGACCGCGACGATGAGATCGGCGCGCTCTCCCGTCTGCTCGGCGACATGACTGCACGACTGCGACAGAGCGCGGGACGGCTGCGTGAGGCAGAGCGTCGTGCTACGCTGGGCGACGTGGCGCGGCAGGTGAACCACGATATCAAGAACGGCCTGGCGCCCATTCGTCACGTCCTGCGGCACCTGACTCAAGTTGCCGCCGACGAGCCCGCCTCGCTTCCACAGGTCTTCCAGGAGCGGAGAGGCACTCTGGAATCGAGCGTGACGTACCTGGACACGCTCGCCGGCAACTATGCCCGTCTCACTCCCGTCATGCAAGCAGGGCCATGCTCGCTCAACGACGTGGTACGAGAAGTCGCTCGCTTGTCCGAGGGCCGAGCATCGTTGCTTCTGGCGCTCGCATCCGATCTGCCGCTGGTGCGTGGCGACGAGTTGGCGATTCGGCGGGTTCTCGAGAACGTCGTGGGTAACGCCGCCGACAGCCTGGACGGAAAGACGGGCGCCGCAGTCACGATCACGACGGAGCGAAGCGGTGATCCGGCAACACCGTCGGTGCGGGTCATCGTGGCCGACCAGGGCCGGGGGATGACGCAGGCTGAGCTAGACCACGCCTTCGATGACTTCTACACCACCAAGGAACGCGGCACGGGGCTCGGCCTCACCATTGTGCGCCGGTTGATCCAGGACTTGGGCGGCCGCCTGCGAATCGAAACCGAGCCGACCATCGGTACCCGAGTGATCATCGAGCTTCCGGCAATACAGGCCGCGCCCGGCAACACCTCAGGAGACAGAGCGTGACGACGGTGTTAGTGGTGGACGACATCGCGGCCCTGGCCGAGCAGTACGCGTATGATCTCAAGCGGCTGGCGAATTATGAGACTCTCGTCGCGATCGGCGGAGGGCAGGCGCTCGAGGCGATCGAACAGGAGGCTCTGGACTGCGTCGTCCTCGACCTTGAAATGCCGGGCATGGACGGATTCGAGGTACTTCGCGAACTGGAGCATCGCGGCGCAGACGTGCCCGTGATCGTGTATACCGGAACTGGCAACTTCGATCGGTGTATCCAGGCCGTGCGCGCAGGCGCGGCCGGCTTCATCGACAAGAACGAGCCGATGGAGCGGGTAGTCCGCGACATCGAGGCCGTCCTTACGCGGCGCAGGCTCGAGGCCGAGGTTCGCTCCCTGCGGCGCCGTTTGGATGCCGAAAGCTCCTTGCTCGGCGACAGTCCACCGGTTCGCAAGCTGCGGGAATCAATCGCAAAGCTGGCGCCCATTCCGAGCCCCGTCTTGATCCTGGGCGAGAGCGGCTCCGGAAAGGAGCTGGTCGCCCGCGATCTCCATCGGCTGGGGGGGAACCCCAAAGCCCCCTTTGTAGCGCTGAACAGTGCCGCTCTGCCGGAATCGCTGGTCGAAAGCGAGTTGTTCGGACACGAGCGTGGGGCATTCACCGGCGCAGCCGCCGCTCGGCGCGGCGCATTCGAAGCCGCGGAGAAGGGCACACTCTTCCTGGACGAGATCGGGGAGCTACCGCTCGCAGCCCAAGCGAAGTTGCTGCGTGTGCTCGAAGAGCGGCGAGTGACCAGGCTGGGCAGCAATCGCCTGCTTGCAGTCGATGCCCGAGTCGTGGCCGCAACCAACCGCGATCTCGATGCCGAAGTCGCCGCAGGCAGATTCCGGCAAGACCTCCTCTTCCGGCTCAACGTTCACGTCATTCAGGTACCGCCGCTGCGCGAGCGTCGCTCGGATATCCCCGCGCTGACGGATGCATTCCTGGCCGGCATTTGCGAGCGGTTCGGCGTGCGAAGGAAGCGGGTTGCCGGCGCCGTGCTCGACGGGCTCATGGCCTACGACTGGAGTCGCAACAACGTTCGGGAGCTGCGCAACGCGGTTGAGCGAATGGTCATCGCCGCAGACGGAGACGTTATCGGGCTCGAGCACTTGCCGGCAGAGATCGCGGAAACGATGCCTCGACCCGGTGGTCGGGATGGGACCTCCTACCAGGAGCTCCGAACCGAGGCCGAACGGCAGATCGTCACAGCCGCACTCGAGCGCAACTCCTGGCAGGTCACCCGCACGGCGGAGGACCTCGGCCTTGCCGACCACGCCAGCCTTCTCAAGATCATGCGCCGGCTGGGAGTGCAACGGCCCACTCGATGAGTCGTGTTCGGCCGGACACGCTCACGACCCGAGCGCGTGTTCGCTCGAACACGCCCGACTTTATCGCCTGACCTGCCTGCTTCGCTCAACTTGCCGCTCTGCAGCCATTTAGCAGATATCAGCCGCTCCTCCATTGCATGGCCCCCGGGTTGCCTTTCTGGTGGCGTCCCGTTCATCGCCACGCGCCACCGGCGCCGCACCGAGGAGCAGCCATGTCGTTCAGCAACCCCGTCGTCCGTCTCACGCTCGTCACCGTTTCGCCGCTGATGGCGCTCGTCGTGGGCTGCAGCGGAGGTGAGCCCACCAACGCTCCAACCGTCGCGACGAAAGTCGGGTCGGAAACGAGCGCGACCACCACGACCTCCGCCAGCACTCCGACAACCACACCGACCCCCGTGAGTTACGAGAGCGCGGAGGCCGCCTACTCTGCCCAGCGCTATCCCGAAGCGGCCGAGCTGTTCTCCCGCTACACCGAGCAGAAGCCCGAGAATCCCTGGGGCTTCTACATGCTCGGCCTGGCATCCTGGAAGGCAGGGAACCTGACTCAGGCCGAGGTCGCGTTCGACCAGGCCCTCAAGCTGGATCCGAAGCACCAGAAGAGCTGGCTCAACTCGGCGCGTGTGCTGCTGGAGCAGGGCCGTGCGGATGAGGCCTCGGAGCGGGCTCAGAGCGCGATCGAGCACGACTCCTCGTCGGGCGAAGCCTGGCGGGTGCTGGCACGCGCTCAGGTCGAGCTGGGCAATGTCAATGAAGCCATCGAGGCCAATCGCCGGGCCATTGCACTCGACGAGCACGATGTGTGGGCCATGAACAATCTGGGCCTGATCTACATCCAGCAGGGTCAATACACCGAGGCGCTTCCGCCGTTGGCTCGTGCGACGCAGCTCAAGCCCACTGCACCGGTGTTCCAGAACAATCTTGGGCAGGCCCTGGAGCGCAGTGGGAATCCGGTGGCTGCGCAGACCGCGTACGAAGGGGCGCTCGCCGCGGACAGCACCTACGCCAAGGCGTCCCTCGGCCTTGAACGTGTGGCCAATCGCCCTGCGGACTCGACCGTGACGGAGGTGGATGTCGCGAGCCTGGCGCGAGAGTTCCAGCTGTCGATCGAGCAGTGGCGGGACGAATTCGTCCAGGTCACTAGTGAGCCGGAGGCGCAATCCGATACGCTGACGACCAGCAGCATGGCCCGCGATTCGGCCCAGGAGATGGTTACTCAGCCCGATTCCACTCACTGACCGACGGTAGCTTCTCCCAACCCGCGGTGGTTCGCCGGCCTCAGACGGCGGGCCGCCGCGGTTCTGCTTTGGATTCCCGCGCTAGCCGGTGGCGAAGGTGGCCGGTTAGTCAGCCACCCTCGAATCCGGCGGACGTCTGGCCATGCCCTTTCGGCGTTGCACGAGTGCCTCATGCCTACCGGGCCGGAGCGACGATTCCGGACCGCAGTTGCACCCGCCGACGGAGTCCGCTCAGCGCAAGGATGTGGAGCAGGATCGACACAGGAACTGCAAACGCGGGGATCACCACCAGCGGGAATTGCTGCATCGCGGCCGCCGGTGCCGAAGGCTGACCTGGGGCGAGCAGCGGTACCAGCAACCCGCTCCCCATTCCGACCGCCACGACGAGATCGAGAAGCCCGAACAGGTTCCAGCTCAGGGCAAGCAGGCGACTCCCCGACCCTCCACGCAGTAGCGCAAGCGCAACCACCGGGGCGGTGATCCCCACGACGATGTCCCCCCAGCCGGCGGGCAGCGCGAAGTGCGGAGGGAGCTGGCCCAGACCGAGCAGGAACACGAACACCGCTCCGATGGCGCGGTACACCTGCACGCCGATGACGGCCGGCAGCGGTGCAGCAGCGAGCGTTCGCCGGAGGTCAGACGATACCGAGAGCCAGACCAGCACCACCGCGACGCCGAAGCCGGCCAACAGGATGACCGGCGGGATCGCGACACCGCCCTGGCTTACGGGCAGGCTGAGCTTTGGTGCGATGAAGATGCCCGCAGCGAGCCAGACACCAAGCAAGAAGGCGAGGCCATTCACGGTGCCCCTGCCCGACTCTCGCGGCGCCCCACCGCGCGCTCGGGAGCGAGCAAAAATGGTCCAGACGGCAACTGCAATTGCGATGTTAGTCGCGATCACTATCAGGGTGATGAACCAGGGGATTGCGGGGCTCATAAGGTGCTCCTCCAAGCTTGGGACTCGGCCGGCCTGCCCGTGTCGGACACTACGGGTCGACCCGTCATAAAGATGTATATGCATCTAATTCCCCCAACGCGCAAGAGCCCTGTCGGGGATTGTTACGGTGCAATAGTGAATGCTGAACGGCCGAGCAGCAGGTAGGCGGCAGCGCCTCGAAACACGGGCGTGCCCATCGAGCCGCCGCCTATGTCAGAGGGATTCCCGGTGTAGGGTGGAACCGCGAGGAAGCGCCGGGGAGCAGCTTGAGCGCTGGAGGCAACGAAGATGACCTGTCCGGCCGGACTCAGCGCCTCGAACAAGCTTCCGCTCGCGAAGAAGGAAGCCTGTCGCTCTTCACCCGCGGGGGATCGCGTCCAAGTCTGCGTCTCCTGAGCTGATCCCAGCTTGCAGTAGCCGGTCCAACCCGCGTTCACCGCGTAACACAGCTCTCGGCTGGGGTCATTTGGCGATGACGCCGCGAGTGGGATGAAATTACTGCCGTCGAACAGTATTGTTTGCCAGGGCCCCTGGAATCCGGGCGGCGCTTGCCGAAAGACGACGTTGGTCCCATCAGTCACGGGAACGACGCTTACCGACGGGCCACTGGTGATCGGCGTCGCCGTACCCCCGCGAACCCGCACGATCTGGTAGCCATTGGTCCAGTAAACCACATCGCCGTTCGGTCCGACGCTGTTCGACGTGTTGCCAGCGTTAGCCGCAACCGTTGTGAGCGCACCAGTAGACGCATCGTATCGCTTGAGCGTCTCGCCCTCGTTCCACACGGCAAAGTCGCCGGTGACCTGCAACGAAGCGCTGCCATGCCCGCCGACCGTCGTCAAGCTCCCGTTGCGGAAGGCATGCACTCGCCCGTTCTGGCCTGGCGCGGTGAAGGCAAAAACCGCCCCCGTGGATGTAAGCGCGCCGCCGAGGAACCCGCCGCCCGATTCGGTTAGCGCGGTAACATCAGTGCCGGCCGCTACACTCCGGATCCTCACAGCTCGCACTGTCGCTGTGGAATCGAGCCACAAGACTCTTCCCGAGAGAACATCGAGCACTCGGCCCGGAACGGTGGCGAGCTCATGCAGCGCAGCGGAGGGCTCGACATAGATCGTCCGGCGGGCATCCGCAGTAATGCCGCTCTGTCCCAGCCCCGTGATCTGCAGCAGCGCCGGCTGCCCTGCGGCAGTGCTTACATCGACATCCCGTTCAATCGAGCCAGAACCGGTGCTGAACAGGACCACAGGTGATTGACCTCCCGACGCCAGCCGGACCTCCGTGGTCCGGCACGGCTGCGAGCCTTCCTGGCAAGTCGCGGTTACGTGCAGCGTCGAGCGGACTACCGTGTATTGGAGTGGCGACTGAATCGCGATGACCGGCGTAACTCCGAACCGCAGCGCGACGCTCCGTTCGGCCTGGTTTCCTTTGATGTCGCGCACGGTGACGACTGCCCGCTTGCTGCCTGCCGAAAGTCCCGAGAAGACGAGGTAGCCGCGCCAGCCGGCGCCCGGGCCCGGCATAATGTTGGAAAACGTGAGCGACGCCTGGCGATTCTCCACCGAGACCACGACAGTCGCGATCTCGAACACCGACTGGACGTACACCTCGAAGAACACCGAGTCGGCGACCAGCGTGCCGCCCTGTGGTCGATTGATGGCGACGCCGAGTCCGTCGGCGAGCGTCACGAAGGTTTCGCCGGACGGATCGCTTTCGCCCTGGGCACCGACCGCGGTGACCACATAGTAGATGGACCCAGCCGTGCGGCCGGTATCGAAATAGGCCAGCCGACCGTTGCCGAGATTGTGCGGACTGGTAACGGGAATCTTGGCCCCGTTGGCTGGGGTCACCCCGGGAGTAGAGCGCCAATACAGGTTGTATCCCGTCGCGTGCGAAACCGAATCCCAGGACACGACCACGGAGGTGGCATCAGTGCTTCCGGTGGCGGAAAGGTTGGTTGGTGCGTCCAACCCCCCGCCGGGACCACTCCCGCCATCACCACATGCGGTCAGCAGGACCGCAAGGCCGGCGATCAAGCATCGCTCGAGGACACGCATCTTCATGAGATTCACCATTGGTCGACTGTGAGACCTTGGCGGTGCCGACCTGGTCACGCCTGAACACACTACCCCATTCTGAGAAGCGTTGACGGCACGTCGGTTCGGGTTATATTCGGGACGTATGCCGAAGATAGCCCGAAACGAACCCGGGCCGCTGGCCCCCACCGTCTGCGCTCCCAGACAGCCGCTTCCTTCCCCTGCGCTGCTCAACGCCCTGCTCACTCGCGTCTGCCCCGAGTGCGGAGGTCCGGTCGTTCGGGCGGCCGGCTGCGCCGCCTGCGCTCATTGCGGATGGGGCTCCTGCGGATGACCTCGAGCGCGGTCCGTAGCAGGCGAGTTGAGCCCGCACCCAAACGCCAGCTCGATCTGCTGCCATCGGCCCCCGCGTCGCCGGCCGGCTTGGTACCTCTCGAGCACCGCGGCCGTGGTACCGAATTCCTTGCTGTGCCAGTGCGGTCGGTGCTCAATACCCCGGCCGCCACTCATATGCCCTTCTGGTCGCTCAACCCGTACGTCGGATGTGAATTCGGCTGCACCTACTGCTATGCGCGCGACACGCATCGCTATCTGGTCGAACGGATGGGCGGAGAGATCGAGACGTTGCCAGCGTGGCAAGCATTTGAGCAGCGGATCATCGTCAAGCCAGACGCTGCAGGCGTGCTCGCACGAACACTTGAGCCCGCCAAGCTGGGGGCGACGCCGCTGGTCATAGGCACGGCCACTGATCCGTATCAGCCCGCGGAGCGCCGGTTCCGACTCACCCGTCAGATTCTCGAAGCCCTGGTGGCGTATCGCGGAATACGGATTGGTCTGATCACCAAATCTCCCCTCGTCACCCGCGACATCGATGTGCTGCGTCACCTTTCCGAGCGAAACGAGGTGAGCGTGAACATCTCCCTGGCGACGATTGACCGCCGCCTGGCGCGCCGGCTCGAGCTCCGTTCACCAGTTCCCGAGGTCAGGATTCGCGCACTGGCTCGCCTGACCCGCGCGGGAATCCACGCCGGATTGCTCATTGCGCCGATCATTCCATGTGTTACTGACGGCCGGGCCGCGCTTGATTCCCTTTTTCGGGCAGCGAAGGAGGCCGGTGCCCACTACGTGGTCGGGGCGGCGCTCCGTCTCGGCCCCGCGGCGCGGCACCGCTTCCTTCCTCATTTGGCGCGTGAGTTTCCGGATCTGCTGGAGCGCTACGAGCAACACTACGCCGGCCGCACCTCTGCGAATCGGAGCTACCAGGAGGCTCTTACCCGCCGGCTCAGCGCTCTTCGACGGAAATACGGCCTCACCGATGGTCGCTTCCGTCCCTTGGCGGAGCCGGATGAATCGCCCGACGCCCAGGGACAGCTCTTCAATCGCTACTGACGGTCGCCGCTAGATCTCGAGGACCAGCTTTCCGAAGTTCTCGTTTCGCTCCATCACCCCATGCGCCTCGGCGATCTGCTCCATCGGATAGACTCGGTCGACGACGGGCCGAAGCACCGGCGATCCGTTACCCGTCTCGAACAACGGCACCAGGCGCTCGGCAAGCTCCCGCACCAGTGCGGCTCTCTCGTCTGGGCCGCGCGACCGCATCACGCTGCCGATGATCTCGAGCCGCCGATGCAGCAGTTGATCCAGCTCGATCTCCCCCTTCCGTCCACCCATCAGTCCCAGGATAACGAGCCGCCCTTTCAGCGCGAGAATCGCAAGATGATCTGCCAATGCCGGCCCTCCGATCACATCGATGATCAGATCGACTGGGCCGCCGATGGAATCGCGTAACGGCGTGCGGCTGGTATCAATGCCGACGTCAACTCCGTAAGGGGCCGCTCGGGCCAGCTTCGCGGAACTGCGAGACGTCCCGATGACGCTCGCGCCCAGATGCTTGGCGATCTGTGCGGCCGCGGTGCCGACCCCGCTCCCCACGGCATGGATGAGCACGTGCTCGCCTGCCTTGAGGCGGCCACGCGTCACGAGGGCGTCGTAGGCAGTGTAAAAGACTTCGGGAATGGCGCCTGCGTCGGTGTAAGACAGCCTCTGAGGGATGAGGAGCGCCTCGACATCGCGCACGACCATCAGCTCAGCCTGCGCGCCGCCACCCACGAGACCCATGACGCGATCCCCGATTCGCCATCGCGTAACGCCAGGACCGACCGTTTCGACATCGCCCGCGTATTCGAGACCCGGGATGTCGGTCGGCCATCCGGGCGGAGCTGCATAACCCCCCTTGCGCTGATAGATGTCCGCTCGGTTGAGGCCGGCAGCTCGAACTCTGACTCGAATCTGCCCCTGGCCAGCGGTCGGGGCGGGCACTTCCTTGATGGCAATGACCTCCGGTCCGCCGGCGGCGGTGTAGACGATGGCTCGCATGAACCAACCCTAATCCTTCATGGGGTAATGCGCTCGCTACCCATTCTTCTCACAGCTCTGATGGCCTGCTCGGATTCGACCGCCAATGGCGGCCCTGGCGGCCCTGACGCCCCTGGCGATTTGGTGCTCGAGACGGTCGCGACCGGACTGCAGTTTCCTCTCGACCTGGCCTCCCCGCCCGGTGATTCCCGCCTCTTCGTGGTCGAGAAGGGTGGACGGATCCGGATCATCAAGGATGGAGCCCTCCTGAGCCGGCCCTTTCTCGACATCAGCGCAAGCGTGAGCACCGGCTCCGAGCAGGGATTGCTCGGCATCGCGTTCGATCCGGCATACGCCAGCAACGGCCGTTTCGTGGTGAATTACACTAACGTGAACGGCGATACCCGAATTTCCGCGTTCCACGTCTCGACCGATCCCGATCTCGCCGATGCTGGCAGCGAGACCGTGCTGCTTGCAGTCGATCAACCCTTCGCTAATCACAACGGCGGTCAGGTCGTCTTCGGCCCGGACGGATACCTGTACATCGGTTTAGGTGATGGGGGAAGCGGGGGCGATCCCATGGGAAACGGGCAGAGTCTGGGAGCTCTCCTTGGGAAGATCCTTCGCATCGACCTGAATGGCGGCACGCCGTATCGGATTCCACCTGACAATCCCTTCGTCGCAACCGCCGGTCCGTCGACACGCGGCGAGATCTGGAGCTACGGTCTCCGCAACCCGTGGCGATTCAGCTTCGACCGCGCCAACGGCGATCTGTACATTGGCGACGTGGGACAGAATGCCTTCGAGGAAATCGATGTCAGCCCCGCTGCATCCGGCGCTGGCCGAGCCCTCAACTTCGGCTGGAACCGGATGGAGGGAACTCACTGCTATCCCGACCCCAGCGCCTCCTGCGACCGGACCGGCCTGACCGGTCCCGTGCTGGATTACAGTCACAGCGATGGATGCTCCGTCACAGGGGGCTACGTTTATCGAGGTGCAGCCATTCCCTCATTGGTAGGAACGTATTTCTACTCGGATTACTGCCGTGGGTGGATCCGCAGCTTCCGCTTCAGCAACGGCACCGTCACCGAGCCGCAGGACTGGCCCGCGCTCAGCCCCGGCGGCAGCGTGACCAGCTTCGGACTGGACTCTGCCGGCGAGCTCTACATCCTGACCGGTGAGGGCGGTGTGTACCGGATCGTTCAAAGCGACTAGTCACGCCCACATGGGGCGAGGTGGGATACAATGAGACTACGAGAACTCAATTGCCGGGCAGCTCGACCTGCCAGATCGATTTGGTTATTCGCGTCCTGCGCAGTCACCGGACTCGTACTTGTCGGAGCTGTCCCGCCGGCTCCGGTAGTAATTACCGAGTGGAAGGTGCCCTGGGCTCAGACTCGCCCACGCGATCCGTATCTGGATCCGCAGGGCCGCGTGTGGTTCGTGGGACAAGCCGGGAACTACATCGCCTATCTCGATCCGGCCAGTGGAAAGTTCAAGCGCTACGAGGTCGAGCCCAACACTCACCCTCACAACGTCATCGTGGATTCGAAGGGCATGGTGTGGTACTCGGGAAACACTAACGGCATGATCGGACGACTGGACCCGGCCAGCGGCAAGATTACCCGCTTTCCCATGCCTGATCCGTCCGCGGGCGATCCGCATACGCTCGTGTTCGACCGTCAGGGCGACATCTGGTTCACGGTGCAGCAGGGCAACTTCGTGGGCAAGCTCGCCGTCGCGAGCGGAAAGATCGAGCTCATTCGCGTCCCCACGGCCAACGCGCGTCCGTACGGCATCGGAGTGGACGCGAAAAATCGTCCGTGGTTCGTGGAATTTGGCACCAACAAGCTGGGGACTGTGGATCCCGCGACATACAAGCTGACGGAGTACACACTGCCCGACGAGCGGGCGCGTCCTCGGCGGATGGCAATTACGGCCGATGGCGGCATCTGGTACGGTGACTACGCGCGAGGCGTGCTGGGCCGCTACGACCCCGGCACCGGCAAGTTCGCAGAGTGGCCCTTGCCTGAAGGGGGAAGTGCACTTCCCTATGCCATGACCGCGGACGAGCAGAATCGCGTGTGGGTCGTGGAGACCGGTCCGCAACCCAATCGTCTGGTTGGATTCGATCCGAGCAGCCAGAAGTTCTTCAGCTCGACACCGATTGCCGAAAGCGGAGGGATGACCGTGCGGCACATGGTTTATCACTCGGGCACCAAGGCAATCTGGTTTGGGACGGACGCCAATACGATCGGGCGCGCACGATTGCAGTAGACTATCGCGGCCACTAAGGGGCTATTCCAGTCAGCTTGATTCTGGATGGAGATATCGGTATCCTGAGTATGTTTCGGGATATGTTCGGGTTCACCGATATCTCCACCCCCCATGCCACCTGCCCGCGCCGCTGCCGTCCAAGCCCTTTTAGTACATAGGTTTCCCGATGCGGTCCCCCAGCATAGCTGGTCTCGGGGGACCATTTCGACGGGAGTGACCGCACTCGATGCTATCCTGCCTGATGGCGGCTATCAGCGCGGGCGACTTGCGGTGTGGTCACCCGGTACAGGCACTGCCGCACTTCTTCGCTCTACTTGTCTCCGGGTCGTAGCCGAAGGCGAGCGCTCGGCCTGGATCGATATCTCCCGTTCGATCATTGGCGCCTGCTGGCAGGAGGGTCCACTCCTCATCCGGCCGGATACACCTGTTGCGGGTCTGAGGGCCGCTGAGGAGCAGGCACGCTCGGGAGGCTTTGCACTCGTCGCGCTGGAGGGCGCCGACCCAGATACCACGGCGATGGTGCGGCTCTCCCGCGCCGCCCACGAGGGCGGCTCGGCGCTCGTCCTGATCACCCACACCACATCGCTGGCGAGTTTGCGTCTCGCTTCCCGGCCTTTGCCGACGGAATACACCTGGCGGCGCAGTCCCCTGGGAGAGCCATCCGTTGTGGCCGCAGTGAAGTTGCGGGTCGAGGCTCGTGCATCGGGTTGGTTCGCCGCGACCGAGCTGGCGATTCCTGTGTGGTACGACGAGATGCGCTTGGCGCCCGATTACAGTTTTCCGGATCGTCGGGGATCCCGGCCGAGATGACCCGATGAGTTTCGTATGCCTCACCGGTCTGGTTGGCCAGAGTGGCCCTCTCAATCCTACCGATCTCTCGGTCGCACTCCTCGAGCGAGCTCCCAAAATCCTGGTAGAGCAAGGGGGGAGCGGCCAATCTGCAGCTTCCGTTGAGCCCCTTCTCTGGGCGGATGCGCGGGGTATGCAGGCCCGTTCTCTGGCAGAAACGCTGATCGGCGTTCTGCGCCAACAGGGTTGTCAGTCTCCCCACGCCGGTGTTGCTGGTTCAGCCGTCGCGGCCAAAGTGGCGGCGACCCATGGAACGGAGTCGATCACGATGGTGCCCCCCGGATCGGACCGCTGCTGGATCGCACCTTTTCCCATCTCGGTGCTCAGCCCCGAGCCCGATCTGGCAAACCTGCTCGAGGGTACCGGCATTGAGTCCTGCGGCGATCTTGCGGCACTGGACCAGGCAGCGGTCGAGCTTCACTTCGGCGCCGCCGGAGTCCAGCTTTGGCATCTCGCGCGGGCCGACGACCGCAGTCTTCTCTTTGGCCCTCCTCCACCGCCGCTGCCTCATGCTTCGCTCGAGTGGACCGATTACGTCCTGCGAGATCCCGAGCGCCTGCTTTTCGTGATCAATCGTCTCGCCGGCAGTGTTACCGCATCATTGCGCGCGCTAGGCCAGGGAGCCCGCACCTTCACGCTGATCTTCTCCCTCGATCGGGGCGGGGCGGTGGAACATTCCTTCCACCCCTCACGCCCCAATGCCGATCAGCGCACCTGGATGCGACTTATCCGCGACGAGCTCGAGCAGGTGCGACTGCCCGATGCGGTGAACGGCGTCTCCCTGCGGGTCGATGTGGTGCTTCCGTCAGCCAGTATTCAGGGAGACCTGCTGGATCGTGGCTTTGCCACCGCGCAGGTGGCGGAGGCCGCACTGGCTCGCGCGCTCGACGAGAAGGCGTGCCTCCTCTCTCCGGTCAACAGTCTGCATCCCCTGCTCCGCCGGCGAACCACGTGGCGGAAAGAACCAGCGGCGATCGCCTGGCGTCGCACCGAGCTTCACGGACGCTGTCTCGAGCCCCGGCTCGCCCTGTATCTGCTGCCGGAGCCTGAGCCCATCACGGTTGAGACCGAATCGAGACGGGGCTTCCCAGTCCCACAGCGATATCTCGACCGCGAGGGCTGGCACGATCTCCTCGAGGCAAGAGGACCCGAATGCATTTCCGGAGGAGCGTGGGAAGATCCGTTCGCCACGGATCTCTACTGCTGTGTCCGGATTGATGGTGTGCTGGTCCAGCTCGCGCGTGATGCTCGGAGCGGAGTATGGACTGTGGAGGGTAGTTGGCAGTGAGGCCAGCTATCAGCAATCAGCAATCAGCAATTAGCTATCAGCTATCAGAGGGGATGCTGCTTGCGAGGCGAGGATTCCAATTGGGCGCTGCGATGCCACGGTATGGCCAAGGATGATCTGATAGCTGATAGCTAATCACATGTATACCGAACTCCGCACCCACTCCGCCTTCTCCTTTAGCGACGGCGCCGTCACCCCCGAAACCCTCGTGCGGTGCGCCGCTGCCTTGGGATATCCCGCACTCGGTCTCACTGACGCAGCCGATCTTGGGGGCGTTGTCCGGTTCGTGCTCGCCGCTCGTCGCCAGGGGATCAAGCCGATTGTCGGATCCGAGCTCCTGGTCTCCGACAACGGCGTCATCTCTGCCGGCGATCGCCGAGAGTCGGTGGCTCATCCCGCTGCCTTTCTGGTTGTGAACCAGAAGGGCTACTGCAATCTCGCCGGACTCATCACGCAGGCACGGGTCGGCCGACTCGACAGCTGGACTCGCGAGCACCCTCACACCACCCGAGGACTGGCGAGCATTACCTGGAATCAGGTCATCGAGCGAAGTGATGGTCTGATCGCCCTGACCGGCCCACCATCGGGTCGCCTCGCTACGCTGGTCCGTACCGGTCGGCGGGCAGATGCCTTACGTCATCTGACCGAGTGGAGGGAAGTGTTTGGCGATCGCCTGGCGGTCGAGGTTCAGCGCCACGAAGGGAGCACTTCTGAAGCTGAGCTTGCCGATCTGCTTGTGGATCTGGCCGAGACGCTTCACGTACCCTGGATTGTCACACAGGATCCTCGCTACGTCGACCGGAAAAGTCGTCTCGTCCATGACATGCTTACTGCGCTCCGCGCAGATCTCACCCTCTCGGAAGCAGCTCGCCAGGGTCTGCTGCTGCCCAACGGCCGCTGGCGACTCCTCTCCCCAGATGAAATGGCTCGCCGCTGGGCGGCACGGCAGGAAGGTCTCGAGGCAACGGAGCAAATAGCCCATCGGTGCGACTTCAGTCTCGCATGGATGCGGCCGCCCTTGCCCCATTTCCCGGTCCCCGAAGGACATACCGACGATTCGTTCCTCCGACTTTGCGTCGAGCGCGGAGCCAGTGAGCGTTGGGGGGCACTCGACCAAGCCCAGAGACGTCAGCTCGAGCACGAATTGGGCGTCATCAGCCGGCTCGGATTCGCGGGATTTTTCCTGGTGATGTGGGACATCGTCCGGAAGGCGCGCGAGTTGGGCGTTCTCTGCCAGGGCCGTGGCAGTGCCGCCAACTCCGCCGTGGCGTATTGCCTCGGCGTCACCGCAGTAGACCCCGTACGACACGGCCTTTTATTCGAGAGATTTCTCTCAGAAGTCAGGGTAGACGGGCAGACCGAAGCGCCGGATATCGACCTCGACATCGAGCACGATCGGCGGGAAGAGCTGCTCGATTACGCCTACGGGCGCTGGAAGCGTTCCTCCTCCGCCATTGCTTGTACCGTGCAGCATTATCGAGCACCTAACGCACTGCTCGATGCAATGCGGGCGCTGGGATATCCGGCTGAGCTCGCCTTCAAGCTCTCCAAACGGATCCATCAGTATGAGGCGAGTGAAGGGGCCGCCTACGTGCGCGACACCCTTGCCGAGCAGTTCGGTCTCTCGCTCGACGACCCTCGGGGTCGCGCCATTCTCACCATAATGGAGGGCTGTAATTATCTCCCCCGCCTTCGGTCCACCCACGTAGGCGGGTTCGTGCTGTCGTCGGCTCCGTTGGGAGACTGGCTCCCGATCGAGCACACCACGATGGGGCGGACCATCGTCCAGGTCGATAAGGACGATCTCGACTCCATCGGCGTGCCGAAGTTCGATTTTCTGGGGCTTGGTGGGCTCTCCCTGGTTCGCCGCTCCTTCGATGTCGTGGAGTGCCGCACCGGTACTCGTCCCGAGATGTATCGACTGCCACCGGACGATCCCGCGACGTATGAGATGATCTCGCGGGGAGAGACGATTGGCACCTTTCAGATCGAGAGCCGGGCGCAGATCGCTTCGATCCTAAAGACTCGCCCGGAACGTCTGTATGATCTCGTCGTACAGGTTGCGCTCATTCGTCCCGGCCCCATCCAGGCACGCTTCGTTCATCCCTACACCATGCGCCGTCGCGGCCTCGAGCCCGTGACTTACCGTCATCCCGACCTCGAGCCGATTCTCCAGCGCACCCAGGGCCTCCCGATCTTTCAGGAGCAGGCCATGGCGATCGCGATGACCATGGGTGCGTACACCGCGGCAGAAGCCGATGCTCTCCGACGTACCATGGGACAGGACCGTAAACGTGCCCGGCTGGTGGAAGAGCTGTCCCGTTTGCGTGATCGAATGGTAGCGCGAGGCATCCCGGAGACGGTCGCCTCCCTGGTAACGCAGGATCTCGAGAGCTTCGGCAGCTATGGTTTCCCCGAGTCCCACGCGTGGAGTTTTGCGCTGATCGCCTATGCGACAGCCTGGCTCAAGTGCCACCATCCCGCCGAGTTCTACCTTGGACTGCTCAACTCGTGGCCCATGGGGTTCTACCCGCCCGCCACCCTGGTGAACGATGCCCGCCGCCAGGGCGTCGAAGTTCGTGGGTCCTGTCTCCTGAACGGCGATTGGGAATGCACCATTGAGGAAACCGATGATCCTGCCCGGCCGGCGCTCCGCATCGGATGGCGCCACGTTCGCGGCGTAGGCGACAAAGCGATTGCCCGTCTCACTGCCGCTCGAAATGCCGGCCATTTCGAATCGATCGAAGATGTGGTGCGGCGAGCGGAGCTCACTCGTGCCGAAGCGCTGGGCCTCGCCCGGTCCGGGGCTTTCGGTGCCTGGGAGCCCGATCGCCGGCATGCGGCCTGGGAGGCTGTCGGCGTAGCCGGTGACGACCTCCCCCTCGCCCCTGTTCGGCGCACCCGGCATCGGCCGCGGGCCATGCGCCGCGACGAACTGGTCTGGCTCGACTATTTCGCAACCGGCATGAGTCTGGTCGGGCATCCCATGGAGCACGTCCGCTCCCGGCTCAAGCGGGCCGGCGCACTCGATAGCCGAGACCTGCTCTCGCTCGAAGGAGGAGAGCAGGTCATCGTCGGCGGTCTCGTAACCGTGCGTCAGCGGCCTTCGACCGCAGGGGGAACTATTTTCATTTTGCTCGAGGATGAGCACGGATTCATCAACGTGGTCGTGCCAAGTCGGCTGGTGGAGCCCAATCGTGAAGTCGTGAAGTTCGAGTTATTTCTCCTGGTCAAAGGTCGATTCGAGCGGGACGGCATGGTGATGAACGTCGTGGGAGAGAAGTTCCGTCCTCTCAAGGCCCGCGCCCTGGCCTACGCCAGCCGGGACTTCCGCTGATCGTCAATCCGTAGTCCTTGAACGTCTCCTGTCTGGACCGATACGTTGCGCCGTTGAGGTAGGCTCCAACAACTGTAGCGCCTTGTCCTGTTATGAACCGGACTACTCGATCAAAGATCTTTCCATCCATTTCGCAAGCCGCACGGGGTCGCCGGGCGGCTCTGGCTGTCGCGGTCTTCGTGGTCGCAGTGGTCGGGTTGATCGCGCTGTCCGCTCGCTCTACCAGACCTTCCTCTGGCCCCAGCCAATCTCTATTGGTCACGGCCTTCCAGCTGGCGCGGTCGCCTGCCGCCAATGATGCGGACGCCGACGGGATACCCGATGCACACGAGGAGCAGATCGCTCGGCGCTTTGCACCCATCATCGTTCATGACCCAACCGAGCGCGCCTTCCCTACCAGTGTCGATGAGTTCCTGCGTCGCACGACTCTTTGGTTGTACGACGACTCGTGCACGCCCGACCTGGCCATCCAGTTCGGCCCTGTGCGTCAGGCCGATCTGGCCAGGGGATTCGGCCCGACCTGCGATAGCCGCCGTCCCCTCGACTCGCACGGCGTACGCAGCCGCCGAAAGCGGCACACGTTCTTTCTTGCCGATGTCGCCCCGGTCGATCGGGCCGGAACTCAGGACCCGGACCATTGGCCAACCTACGTGCATGTCTATCGGAACGAATGGCACGGACTCACACTCCAATACTGGCGCTTCTACGCTTACAACGACCGCTTCCCCTATCACGGGGGTGACTGGGAGGGTCTCCATGTCGTCCTGGACTCTCGCGATTCTGTAAGGGAACTCGCCCTGATCGGCCATGTAGATATCGCAGTGCTCGGGCCGGATGTGTTCCAGTGGAACTCGGCAGACGGTGGCTACCACCCGTTCGTCGGAGTACAGCGTGGCTCTCACACCACGACCGTGGGGATCCCGTCGGGCGGTGAGAGCCACCTGAGCTGGCGTTCGCCCTTGGTCAACGTTGGCGAAAAGACCAGGCCGCTGAACGGCCAGCTCTTCCTGCGCTACTCCGGGCTTTGGGGCAGCCCTGGCGCCTTCTACCAGAGCTCAGGCTACTGGGGGCCGGCTTTCAATGAGACGGACCTCGCCGACGACGGCTTCGTCGTTGCGTGGTGCCGGGGCATGCTGGACTACCAGCGGGAGTTGGATGGAACCCGCGAATGTTATCCTACCAACGACAGCCGCTAGAGCGAACACTCATGTCCCAGCTCAATGGTCTTCATCATGTCACCGCCATCGCGGGCGACGCACAGGAAAATCTCGACTTCTACGCCGGCGTGCTCGGGCTCCGTCTGGTCAAAAAGTCCGTCAACCAGGATGCCCCCGACACGTATCACCTCTTCTACGCCGACGCGGAGGGGCGACCGGGCACCGACCTTACGTTCTTCCCCTGGCCCGACATGGGTCCGGGACGCTCGGGCACCGGACTCGCCAACGAGGTGAGTCTGGCTGTTCCGCCGGAAAGCCTTGGATGGTGGGCCGACCGACTCGCCCGTTACGACATCAAGGTTGATCCGCTCGAAACGCGTTTCGCCGAGCGGGTGCTTCCGCTGACGGATCCGCACGGCCTTCGCCTCGCGTTGGTGGAGACCGGCGATCCGCGGGACTTCGTTCCCTGGGACCGCAGCTCGGTTCCGGTCGAGCGTCAGATTCGGGGCTTGCATGGCCTTCGGCTTGACGAACGAGATCTCGCCCGAACGGCAGGGTTTCTCACCGACGCCCTCGGATTCGCGCCTGGCCCAGTCGAAAACGGCTGGCACCGGTATGGGATTGCAGGCGGCGGATCGGGCCGTTTCGTGGACATTCGCGAGGCACGCAACAGCGAGCGAGGCGCGTGGGGCTTCGGCAGGGTTCACCACCTCGCCTGGCGAGTGGCTGACGAGGCCGCGCAGCTGGCCGTGCGGGAACGGGTTGCCGATGCCGGCCGCCGGCCGACCGAGATCATCGACCGCTTCTGGTTCAAGTCGGTGTACTTCACGGAACCCGGCGGCGTTCTCTTCGAGCTGGCCACGGAAGGCCCGGGATTCGCCGTGGACGAATCTCCCGATGCGTTGGGCGAGCGCCTGGTCCTCCCGCCCTGGCTCGAGTCGAGTCGCGCAGCTATCGAGGCGGCACTACCGCCGCTCGGCGTTCCTGCGTGACCGGCGGAGAGGCAGCGCGAAGCGCGGGCCGGATGGTCCGCGCTTCCTGGCTGCTGCTGGTTGGGGCCTGCGGAACTACCGGCGTCAGCCCGCAAACTCCTGCCCCGCCACGCAACGCCATTCTTCTGGTTTCGATCGACGGATTCCGGGCCGATTATCTCGACCGTCCGTGGGCGGTTCACCTTCGCCAACTGGCTGGCGAGGGAGTGCGGGCCCAATGGCTCACCCCGGTCTTCCCCAGCAAGACGTTTCCCAATCACTACACCATCGTCACCGGTCTCTACCCTGAGCACCACGGTATCGTCTCCAATTCGATGATGGATCCGGCAACGCACCGCCGGTTCGAGATCCGTGACACGCTGGCCGTGCGGGATTCGAGCTGGTGGAAGGGTGAGCCGATCTGGGTAACCGCCGTGAAGCAGGGCCGGAAAAGCGGCGTGTACTTCTGGCCTGGCTCCGAGGCCGCGATCGAGGGGATCAGGCCAACCTATTGGAAGCGCTACGATGCCCGCACCCCCAATTCGGCTCGCGTCCGACAGGTGCTCGACTGGCTGTCCGCTCCGCCATCGCAAGCCGCGTCGCTCGCCACTCTATACATGAGCGACGTGGATTACGCCGGGCACGAATACGGCCCCGATGCGCCCCAGACTGATTCCGCGATCGCGCGGGTGGACAGTGCCATCGCGCAGATACTGACGGGACTAGACCAGCGCGGCCTGGCCGCACGGGTCGATCTGATAGTCGTCTCCGATCACGGAATGACGGCGACCAGGCCTGAACGTACGATTCTCCTCGATGATTACATCGACCTCCGCGATGTGTCCATCATCGACATGTCGCCCGTCGCCGCCATCCTCCCTCGCGAGGGTCGAGGCGAGGAGGTATTCCGCCGGTTGCACGGGGCCAATCCTCACTTGACGGTCTATCGCAAAGGCGAGACGCCGGTCCGATGGCACTATCGTAACAACGACCGAATCCCGCCGATCCTTGCAGTGGCCGACGAAGGCTGGCTCATCTCGATTCATGGCCGCCGCAGTGCCCCCGGCCTTCCTCCCGAACGGGGCACGCACGGCTACGATCCCGAGCTGCCTTCCATGCATGCGTTGTTTATCGCGCGGGGGCCGGCGTTCCGGAGTGCGGCCACTGTTCCGGCGTTCACCAATGTCCACCTGTATGCCCTCATGACTCACATCCTCGGCCTTCAACCGGCGCCCAACGATGGGAGTCTCGACTCTGTTCGCGCGCTGTTGCGAACCGGGAGCTAGGCAGCAGGCATGACGGCTCCCGCGCAACCGGAACTCCCCGATCCTGGGGAGATAGCGAGGCTGGGCGCCGAACTGCCTCGGGTCGTGTTGTTCGGAGCCTCGTCATGGAACTATGCCGGATGGAATGGGCTGGTCTACCATCGCGAATATCGGGGCAAGGGCGCATCAGCCCGAATGCTCGAGGAGTATGCGAGATTCCCCTTGTTCCGCACTGTGGGCATCGACTCCAGCTTCTACGCTCCACCCACGGAAGAAGTGCTAACCGAGTGGGCTCGGCATCTGCCGGCTGGATTTCCCTGCGTGACCAAAGTCTGGCAACAACTCACCGTACACACCTGGACCGAGGCGCAAGACCCGGCGAAAGCGGGCAAGAAGAATCCCGACTTTCTCAGCCCGGAGGTCTTTCACGAATCGATTTATCAGCCGTACAGGGCCTGGTTCGGAGACCACACAGGCCCGCTGGTGTTCGAGTTCCAGCAGATCGGTGCCCGCCGAGGTGTCACGCCCCAACGCTTCGCCGACCGGCTGGACGAATTCTTCGACGCAATCCCTCCTGATCTACCTTATGCCGTCGAAGTCCGGAACGATGAGTTTCTTACGCCCGCATATTTCGCGGTCCTGCGGGAGCATGGTGTGACTCACGTGCTCAACAACTGGACCCGCATGCCGACGATCGGGGAACAGCTGGACTTGCCGGGCGTGCTCAGCGGCTCGTTCATTGTTGCCCGTGCCCTGCTCCGGCTCGGCCGGACCTACGAGCAGGCAGTTGACAAGTTTGCTCCATACGATCGAATACAGGAGCCCAACCCGGGCCTTCGGCGGGATTTGGTGCGCGTGGCCGAAACCGCGAAGGCGACGCGCCTTCCGGCCTACATACTCGTCAACAATCGGGTGGAAGGAAGCGCACCGTTAACGATTTTTGAAGTTGCGAGGCTGTTGGAGGAAAAGCGTGAGCAGTGAACAGTGACGGTCACTGTTCACGCGGTTTCAACAAACGCTCTCACTGGAAACGTCCCGAACCCCACGACCTTCGGCGGTACTGCGAAGAATCTCGAACCCTCCTGCGGAACAGCCGACAGGTTGCATAGATGCTCCACGATGGGAATGTCGGCGCCGAGCAGCACTGAGTGGGCCGGTCGTGCCCAGTCTCCGAGATCGTCGATGTTGACCGAGTCGATGCCCACCAGTCGCGCACCCGCATCTCTGAGGCACTCACACGCATCCGCAGTAAGAAATGGATTGTCGATCCCGTAGACTTCAGTTCGCCAGTGCCGATCCCAACCGGTGCTCACTAGCACTGCCTTACCACGGACGTTGCGCCCTTTGAACAAACGCCAGTCGATTCTCCGATCCGCGCCTGGCCGAATCGGAACCATCACGGCCTCGAGGCCCGCCAACACCTGGAGCGACAAGGCGGCCAGATCTTGTCCGTCGGCGTAGCGATGGAAGGGACTGTCGAGGTACGTGCCCGTGTTCCCAACCATCTCGAGCTTGCCGATCTGGAACTCCACGCCCGTTGCATACCGTTCGCGAGAAGCTTCCCGGCTGAGATAGTCGCAGATGAGCGGCCCCGGGAGTCCCGGGTACGTGGGCATGCCGTGCTCGATGGTGTGGGACAGGTCGATGAACATGGCTAGAAGCGTGAACGGTGAACATTGAACGGTGAACGGGTGATTCCGTTGCTCAGCCGATCTCCCTGTTCACTCTTTACTGTTCACGCGGTTAAAGCCTGGAGCTGTTCCTCCAAGCCTGCAGTCTGGCAAATCCGGGCGATCGTCTCACCGACCTTGTTGTTCGGGGTCGACGCTCCCGCGGTGATGCCGATGACGGCCGCCTTTCCCAGCCATGCCGAGTCGTGCTGCTGTTGCTTCGTCCCGACCGGCTGGTGCCGAATTTGCCCGCTGGCCGGATCGATGCCCTCGGCATCCTCGATGTGAAAGGTGCGTACCCCGCGTGAGTGAACCAGCGCGGCAAGATGGCAAGTATTGCTCGAGTTGAAGCCACCAACCACGACCATCGTGTCCAGCGGTTCTTCCAGCAATTTGAGCACGGCGTCCTGGCGCTCCTGCGTGGCCGAGCAGATCGTATCGAAGCTTCGGAAGTGGTCGGCGAGCCTCGCGGCGCCGTAGCGTCGCTCGGTGCTCTTCCGGAACTCATCCGCGATAGCGAGCGACTCGCCCGAAAGCATTGTGGTCTGGTTTGCCAGGCCAACCTTCACCAGGTCCCTATCGAAATCGAATCCGGGCGAAACCGCCTTGGCAATGCGGGTCGCCAGTGAGGACGCGTCACCGCCCTGCTCGATGAAATCACAAACCAGACGGGCCTCCGCCATGTCGAACACTACCAGATACCGGCCCCCGGGATACTTCATGACCTGACTCGCCGTGGCCTTGGTCTCTTCGTGCCAGTACTTGCCGTGGATGACCGCGGTGTAGCCGTCCCGGGCGTATCCGTCCACACGTTTCCAGACGTTGAGCACCGACCCGCAGGTCGTATCCACCATCACGCAGCCGATGCTCCGGAGTCGCTCGAAATCGCGGATCGTCACCCCGAACGCCGGCATGATGACCACGTCGTCGGGCCGCAGCACACTGAAGTCGAACTCGCCGTCCGATCCGTGGCTCAGAAATGAGATTCCCATGTCGCGAAGCTTGTCGTTCACATGGGGGTTGTGGATGATCTCACCCGCGAGAAACAGGCGGCGGTCGGGAAACTTGTGGCGTGTCTCGTAGGCGTAGTCGACCGCCCGGTCGACCCCGTAACAGAACCCGAACTCTCGCGCCAGCCGGAAGGTCAGGGGACCGACGACCAGGCGATAGTCGTTGGCGCGAAACAGCTCGACGACTTCGCTGTGGTAGTCGCGCGTGCGCTGCGCTTCGATGGCCCCCTTGAGCCCGAAGCCTTTGCGGAAGTAGGTGGACTCCATGCCGAAAACTACACTCCACCGAGGAGGGCCGTCGGAAACCTCAGCGACCGCACTTTGCGCCCCCGCGGGCGAGCGGAACGTTCACGAGGCGTCCGCTCACACGGATGGTTCCTACCGCACCGGTCGCCGATCGGGCGGTGGCATCGAAGCGCCCCGAAATTCGCGTGGGCTCGACCTGCTCCAGGACGAGGGCGCCGCTCTGGCTCTGGTAGCCCGAGACCGCGGTGGGGTTGATCAGACGCAAACCGATGCTTGCGGCGGGTGCCTTGGTCCGCGCGTCGCCTGGCTGCATGACCGGGTATCGTCCGGCAACGAGCGAATCTGCTGGATGAATGAGCATCCCGATCCCGGTGTCGCCGACCACGGCGGTGAGCGTCGCGGTCCGCGCGGCGGAGCACCAGACTGCTGCTGCCCTGGCGCTCATGCTTCCCTTCTCCGCCCCGGTCCACGTGGCATTGATTCGTCCGTCGCTGCGGTCCCATGGTATCGCCCCACACGCGGCCAGGCCGAACGCAACGGCTCCAACCGCTGCCGACCGTCGGCCCCGGTCGCGTGCGGATCGCCTCACCGAACACCGCCCACGACGATGTCGAATCGAATTCCCGAATTGTCGGGCGAGAGTTGCCGGCTGAGGTCAAAGCGCAGTGCTCCCCGGAGCAGCGACAGACCGACGCCGGCTCCCACCAGCACCTTGGATTCGAACACATCGCCGGCCGGCCCGGCTTGTCCGGCGTCGATAAACGCGACCGGCCGGATCCGGCCGCCCATGGGTGTCATATCCAGCTGACCCGCCCAGAAGGCCTGTCCCGTCATCGTTCCGTAGTCGAAGCCACGAACGGTGTTTATGCCACCCAGCCGAAACGCCATCTGGGGCAGCACCGGGCTCGTTGCAATGCCCGCCTTGACTCGGATGGTAGCACCCGCATCGAAGCCGATGTCACGCCGGACCTCAGCCCAGGTCCGGAAGGTCGCCGTGTCTGCGCCCGCCAGAAAATCGGCGTTCAGTGCCCAGCGGGTGCGGCCGGTATACTGCAGCCGAACCGTCGCCCCCGCGAAAGTTCCTTCGGTAACGGGCGAATTCTCGGGAAAGACACCATCACCGCCCAGGAAATCGTTGACCCCCGACGTGGCCTTCCGGGGAACCGACTCCTCGCGCTCCACTCGTCCCGACGCGGTGATTTCCAAGCCGATGCCGACGGCCTTCTGGAAAGTCACCGAGCCACCCGTGGCCAGCGCGTAATCGGCGTCGTCGTGCGCCACAAAGATCGCGTTGAACGTATTTCCATACGATGGACCGACGGCGATCGGATCAACGTTCACGATGTCGTGATACCCAACCACCCGCAGCTGACCGTCAGGGGCATCACGAATGAAGGCGAGGCGTGCCGTCACACGGTCGTCGGAAAATCCGTAGCGGACCGTCCCGACCAGATCGGCGAACTCGATCCAGGGCACCCGTACGTGATAGCCAAGGCCGAGCGAGTATCCCTGCACTCGGTCATACCGGAACGCATCGACCAGCCGTTCGTACGCAATGCCATGATCGCCGCCTCCGGTAAGCTCGGTAGGCAGCGTGTCGGTCATACGGCTCAGGTCTGCGTCGATGTCGCGGAACTGCGCCATCTCCTCGGCTGCTGAACCCAGCGATAGCGAGTCGTCCCAGGCGGCGTAGCGCGCCAGGGAGTCATTGGGCGGCCGGTGAATCTCGTAACGGCCCCCCGGCCATCGATCGGCATAGTTCCAGGATCGGTGACGGGTCGCCGCCACGTTGAGCTGACGCCGTTCTGCCCGGATTGAGTCTCGCCGCATCTTGCGAAGCACTCGAACCGAATCCCAGGGCAGAGTCGTGTCCGGCAGCGGCAGCGTGAACGCAATCGGCTTTTCAGTGTTGAGCTCGTAATCGCTAAAGGTCGTAACCGCCCGAAACGGGACGACCAGATTGCCCAGCATCGGCAACTCGACTCGGCCGGCGATTGCCTGTCGATAGGGCATCCAGAACTTCCCCTCCTGGAGCGCGTATTCGAGATCGGCGTCTACGCTGATGAGCCGGGTAGCGAGCTGGTTTAGCCGGTGGGCCGATGCTTTACTCCGCTGCGAGCGGGATGGTCGGACAAACAGTTGGGTGCCTACGTACCGAAAGGTGAAGCGAACTACCTCAGCACTCTCCGCCTCTATCCAGAGCCGGCCCGCCACCAGCGCTCGAGCGGTTCGCCGGGGTACCACGTCAACCTGATAAACTTTGATCCGGTCGCCTCGAGGGGTTGCGACCGTGACGCTGTCCTTGAGGGCGTAGCTATACCAGTCAGGACCGGTTGCCGCGAGCGGATGGAGGGCTCCGGTCGCCGGAAAGTTGTCGCTGAAGATCCGTACCGAGTCGCCGACGCCCCGGGGCACGAACCACGGCCGGTAGAACACGCTCGAAAAGACCCAATCCGGATTGCGGGTCTGGAACCGCCGCCCTACCACGTCGATCCGTAGGTCGTTCGGCAGCGCCCAGCGGACCAACGCCTCCTGCTCCTCGACAGCCGTCACCGGGACCTCAGCCCATCTACCACGACCCATGGCCGCGGCGAGACGGTACCGGATCCGGGCTTGATAGTCGCTGACGACGCTATCCTGAGCCCGATGACGCGCCATGGCCCGCGCGATGAGGTCGCGGGTGATGGCGTCGATAAATGGAGGGTTGGTGTCGGAAGAAGCGGGGTCTGCTACGAAGAGAAAAAGGGCTAAGAGGCTTGCGACCATTTGCTCCGGCCGTCTCGATGCAGTCCGTACGCCTTGAGCCGGCGCCAAAGGGTGGTCCGGCTGATGCCCAGCTGACGGGCGGTTTCCGCCAGCTTCCAGCCGTGAGCGTCCAGCGTCTTGACGATAGCCTCCTTCTCACGCGCCGCCAACGTCGTGGGTCCCTCGATCCCAGGAATGAACATCGCCTCTCCCAGTTCCATGGCCCCGATCCGAAGAGGACGCAACCGCCCGCCCAAGGCAGTCAGTCGCGGCTGAAGATCAGGGGCACCTTCGGTCAGATCCCAATCCTTGAGCGCTTCCCGGGCCGGCTCATTGGCATAGAGAATCCGACCGCCATGATCAAAAACAACAACCCCTTCGCTGAATCCGTCGAGGACAGCTTTGGCGAGCGGCGAGAAGACAGCCGGCAGCTTGTCGAGTGAGATAGTCTCTGTCATGCAACGAGATACGCGTTCGAAGGGGGAAAGTTTCAATCCGGGACGTCCATGCGCCACTCCGGCTTCCACCTGCGTCCCAACTGACTACCATTCAGTCACCGTCGGGACCAGCCACCTGCCATCGCCAACCAATTGCGAACGTGACGACGTCTTCACCTAGCAGGACGCGCGCGTCCGACCGCGGTGCACACCTCCCCCTCGCCATCGTGGCCGCGGCGCTGAGCTTGGTCGTCTTCGGGGCCGGTTTGGTGCTCAGCGCCGGGCGAATCAGATCCGGCCCCGAGAGTCAAGCCCTCCTGGTCATTACCCTGGAGGGAGCTGTCTTCTGGGTGGCAGGGGTGACTGCATTCCGCAGAGCCACCCGAGCTCCCGCGGCCCTCCCCTTCTTGTTGCAGTGTGCCGCCTGGACCGTCACCCTTGCGCTGGGCTCGCTGCTCCCGTTCTCGGGTCTGCCGGGACCGGGTCTGTTCCTTGCCTACGGCTTGGGATCCTACGTGCAGGCGCCCTCGCTCGTTCACGTCGCGCTGGCCTTGGGCTGGCCGCATCGCGAAGAACGCTGGAAGTCTTCGATACTGAGTTGGTATGTGCTGCAGGGTATCCTGTTCTTGGTTGCCCTCGCAGCTGCACTCAGCGGCCAGGAGCCGCTCTTCAACCTCGTCGATGCCGTGGTTCGCGCAAACCTGCTCAGCCTCGCTGCGTTCCTGGTGAGCCTAATAGTGCTCCTGTGGGCCAGGCGGGCCGCAGCACTGCCGGGTCCTCGACACCGCAATCTCGATGTTGCCGCTGCCGCAATCCTGTTTGGCCTGGGGCCGGCTTGGTTGGGTCTACTCTGGCCCCTGCTCACCGACCCGGTCCTTCCGGGCATCCCGCTCGGCAGCACATTGCTTTGCGCGCTCCCCCTCGGCCTGGCGATCGCGGTGGGCCGGAATCGACTGTTCGACGATACCAGGTTGGGTCGCGGCCTTCGCGACCTTCAGGTGCGTCTGCTACTGGAGCGGGATCTTGCGACCGCGTCGGCAGATCTTGTGCAGTACCTCTCCGAGACGTTCGATGTGACAACGGTGATGGTGCGCTCAGCTGATGGAGGCTCCCCACGCGTTCTGGCTGCGACAGGCCCTGTTCCCGACGCATGGCGTGACGCTCCCCTTGGCGCGGGTGTCCAGCGAACGACCGAGCCTCCGGTGGTCGGGTTCCCTCTCGCGGACGACGCTGGGCTATTGGGGGAGATCAGGCTGGCCGGCAAGGTCCAGGGGGCCTTTGGGTCCCGGGAGATCGGGTCGCTCGCACGGGTGGCGCGGGCCGTTGCCGTGGTGCTTCGGAGCAAGCTCGCCGACCAGCGACTCCGAGCGGCAGCCGGTGAGGTCGCGCACCTGGCGTCGACCTTTTCTCAAGCCGGCGCGAAACTGGAGCAAGCGACCCGATCGGTCAGCGCCAGCGTTCGGGAAGCGACCGACGGGGCCCGGCTTCACCTGGCCGACCTGGGTCAGGTGGAAGGGGCTGTGAAGGGCACCGCCGGCGTGGTGGCAGAAGTCCGCGCCGAAGCGGGACGCAGCACCGATTTAGGACGGACAGTGGAGGCGGAAGGCGAAGCGCTGATCAAGAGCTCCGGGCAGCTGGCCGACGAGATCGAGCGCAGCATGCATGCGCTGGGTTTGGTGCGAGGCGAGGTGGACGCCCTGGTTGCGCGCGGAGACGAGATTCAGCGAATCAGCGCCGCGATCAACGGCATTGCGTTCCAGACCAACCTGCTGGCGCTCAACGCCGCGATTGAGGCGGCGCGCGCAGGCGCCGAGGGTCAGGGTTTCGCCGTCGTGGCCGAAGAGGTCCGGCAGTTGGCGGAGGATACCGGCCACTCGGCCCGTGACATCGGGCGCCTGGTAACCGGCATTCGAGATGAAATCGAGCGCGCCGTGTCCGCACTCGCCCGCGTCCTCGACGACATGCGCGATGCCGCATCGCGCGGCCGCGCCGGCGGGGTGCTGTTCGAAGCCTCGCACCAACGCTTGAATGTGTTGCTGAAGTCAGCGCAAGTCATCCGAGATCGCGCTGATCGCCTCGAAGCGGCAACCGGAAGTCTCGAGGCCGCCATAGCTCGCAGCAATCACGCCGCGCGAGCGCAGCTGGCTCGTGCCGAAGGCGCGGCCCTTACGATCGACCAGCAGGTCTCGACGGCAACCGAGCTGCGCGGGAGCGCCGAGAGTCTGGCGCGGCTGGGCGACCACCTAGCCACAATGCTCGCGGGTCAATCCTCAGCCCCCGCCGACAATAATGGCTCCCGGCACCACTGAGCTTCCTTCACGCCGAAATTCTTCAGTGTCGGAACCGCCCGCGCTTCGTCTTCCCCCTGAACCTTGGATCCCGGCGTGCCAATCGGTTGAGTTCCCTCTGAAGATCCGGAAGGGAGGCGGCTCGAACCGGCGGGTGTCGGCCGCGAATGACCTCGAAGCGAAGCGGCCGGTCGAGCACTGGAAGGTCTCTTAGCTGCAGTCGCCGCGCCTGCCCTTCACGCAGGCGGAGTCGGGCGACAGCCGTTCCGTCCTCGATGTCATACTCCAGGGCGACGACATCGCCTTTCACACGGACCGACGCGGGTAGCTCCGCCAGGCGGGATCGCGTGTCTGGGTCGACCAATTCGAGGGGATTGAGCGTCACTCGCGTCGCCAAAAAGCTGTCCCAGCTCGTGACCCGCTCGAGCTGAGCCCTGACGATGTTATGCAATCGGCTGCGGTCGAGTGCGACGAGCCTGCCGCCGGAGCGACGCCAAAGATCCTCCAGCTCGGTCATCGCTCGACGGATCCGTCCCTGATCAGGGTGTATCGTGCTACCTGTCAGGAGCGCACCGGCCAAGGCGTCGCGCGCCTGCTCCCGCATACTCGAAGGGAACTCGCCTTCCAGCGGCTCCGTCTCGGCATCCAGATCGAAGCCGAAATAGCTCAAGCCGCGTGATACGAGGAGGCCTTGGTGGCGTCTCGGCCCCCCGACCGAGATACTGTGGGCGCCCCACGTCGCGTGCCGACGCACAAGCTCATAGGGCAGTGTGGTGCCTTCAATCCCTGCCCTAGCGATTCCGAAGCGATCGGCGAAGTAACGCAGATTCCCGGCAACAGCACCCCAACTACCCGCAACCGACGTCTTCGACACTCGCGCTTCCTGACCGTCGGCGGTTCTTTCGTCGATGACCAACTCGAAAGGCATGATTCGCGCGATCAGCTCGGCCCATCGCTGCCGCAGCTCGCGTGACGCATAGGGTAGCCTCGCCGGGAGGGGCAGCTCGAGGGACCGGTATACCGAAGCTGTTCCCAGCGCCGCATCCTCTACCGCCTTGATCAGAACTCCGCGCGCCTCCGCCCAGGCCGCGAGCCCTTCCTCGTCGAACAGGTGGCGCGGCAATCCGTAGACCTCTCCGAGGTATCCATGCTGATTTACTGCCTCGGCATAGAGATTGTACGCAGTGAGATGGTCGCTCCCATTCACCAGCGCTCCATGCAGGTCGCGCTCCTCGCGGGTCATCCGGTGAAGCGACTCGATATTTGAGCAGACGGCGACGATCGGGATGAGGTCAGCCTCGGCGTGAAACAGAAGCTCACCCCAGGGGCGCTCCACCGGCATGGCTTCCACCTGTTTGCCATATACGGTGAGCCGTCCGCTCTCGATCAACCCTCGTGATGTCAACGTGGCGACGGCACGCCGGTACGCGACCCGATCCAGCGGAACTGGAAGATCCAGATCACTCGCGTCTACCCCGAGCGCTGCGCAGGTGACCGCCACCCGCTCCGCATCGCCGGCCAGCTGAAATTCGGGCGGACCGGGACGAAGCTTGTCGAATTCGAGGCTGCGATCGCTCAGAATGTAGACCTCGCTCCCGGCGACGCGTCCGTGAACTCGCCCGGCCATTTGAAGGATTTCGTTGGCCCCCAGATACATCCGCTGAAGCACATTGCGACCCCGATCCACCACGTTGCCGTAGCGCGCGTCGTAGATCACGACCGTGTCGAGCCCCCGCAGATTGAGCGCGGACTGACCCGCCGCGGTCATGGCGAGGACCCAGGGATGCACCACTTCGCCTTCGAGAAATGGTCGAATGACCCTGATCGGCTCTCCTCCGTGATAGAACGCGGTGGTAAGCCGCTTCCATTGCTCGCCCAATCCAGCAGCAAGCTCCTCGACCTCGGCCCGGGTGGGCACGAAGACTGCGACCCCGCGCTTTTCCTTGATCACGTGTCGGATGAAGCGGTCGTCCAGGAAAGCATCGGGCCTGAGGGGAACCACTTTGACGCTGGCGCGAAATTTCGGGTCGAACGCGTCCGTAATCAGGACGTCGGCGCTGTCCAGGTAGCGGGCATAAAAGCTCGGATCGACGGTCGCGCTGAGCCAGATGAAGCGGCATCGCGCCCGCTTGCCTAACGCGAGACAAAGCTCGAGCTCCGCTGATGTCTGATGGATCTCGTCGACGACGAGCATGTCCCTGCCCGTGATCAGCCCGTCTTCAAACCAGCGACGGGCGATGCCGGTCGTCACGATGACCACATTCCAGCTCGGCGTTTCCGGAGTAGCCTCGCGCTCGCGATTGACCACACCGACCCGCAACGGTTCGGCCAGAATGGTTTCCGCAATGGGACGAATACCAAGCGTCTTGCCGACCCCGGTGCCGGCCACAATCCCGAATCCTTTGCCCCGTGCCGCCCATTCCCGAAGCTCGTCGCCGTGCTCGCGCTGGAGCAGCGTATCGAGGTGAAGTCCCAGGGCAAGCTCGATCGTCTCGCAAGCGGCGCGCGTCGGTGCGATGACGATGATGCGGCCTCGCGGATGCGCGGCCGTTCGATACGCCTCGGGATCCGGCGGGAGCAGGTGATTCCGGGTGGGGTGCATCGCCGGGAAGATAGACCGAATCCAGGCGCCGGGAGCAACCATGGAAAAAGGGAAGGCCCCCGCTGTATGCGGGGGCCTTCACCCTTCAGAGCAAACGCTCGTCAGTCTTCCCAGCTCCGGCGCTCGTACTCACGTGTGCGGTCGAATAGTGATCCCGGTCGTCGTGCCAGCGATAGTAGCGGCCATTGCGTTCGTAAACTTCCACCCGCCGAAGCGGGCGTCCATCGAACCAGTGCTGGTAGTAACGGCCACCACCGTAATACACCACGACCGGACGATATCCGTAACGCCGCCACCAGCCATGTGCGTAACCCCGAGGAGCATGAATTCGCTCGACCACCACCACGGGAGCTGCGTAGCGCTCGACCACGACGACCCGCCGCGGGCTCGGATAGACCACTGCAGGCTCACCGACAATCACATGGCCGGTAACAGGACCGCTTCGAATCGCCACGCCCGCCTGAACCACCTGTGCGGAGGCGGGAGCAGCAGCGAGCAGGATGCCGAAGGCGAGACCGCCTACCACCACGTGCGCTTTCATATGTTCCTCGGAAAAGGGAGATCTGCACCCGGATCACGAATTTGCGAGGCGTGTGCCAGCAGCCGAGTCAGTTGTGGTGGCGGCACATGCGTCGACGCCGACCGGGTAGCGACGTCTCAAGCAGAGGACGCTTTTCCCGGGAGGCGCGTTAAAGATTGGCTTGGTTTAGGCCCCCGAAGATGACCCGAAGACGATCTCAACTATAGGGCGGGGCTCTGCTTGACAGGGCTACCAGCCAACCGCATACTAGGGGCCGCTTTTTGACGCGCGGACCAAGTTCCAGTGAAGAGCTACCCGCCCCGGCGGGACTGCGACGTTTGGCCGCTTAGACGGCTCGTCGCTGCTCCTGCGTCCTCCCACTGATTACACCCGGGTTCAGCC
>Ga0114129_10000558_pt1 | contig 45754 bp, 41 predicted proteins | sample RhiMetdeltSRZDD1_FD_80071 | JGI IMG/M metagenome (GOLD analysis project Ga0114129, IMG submission 80071) | Populus rhizosphere microbial communities from Tennessee, USA - Rhizosphere MetaG P. deltoides SRZDD1 (version 2) (version 2) | ecosystem: Host-associated > Plants > Roots > Rhizosphere >...
GTCGGATGCGCGGCGAGGCTGCTCGTTCTGCGGAACAGGCTGAACGTCGGAATCTGTCGCAGGACGTCGTCGGCGACCACGGCCGGCGACTGCTTGACGATTTCGCGATTGAGCAGAGAGACGCTCGCTGGCACGTCGGCGGTCGGCTGCTCCAGGCGGGACGCGGTGACGGTCACTGTTTCAGAGACCGGGGCGAGCGACAGCACGACCTCCACGTCCTTGCGATTCGTCCCGGCGGGCAGCGTTTGACGCTTCTCGGCGAAGCCGTCCTTGCGGACGATCAGCACAACGGGACCACCTGACGGCACCGAACCACCGAACCTGCCATCGGGTCCGGTGACCATCTGCTCCTGCCCGCCCCCCGTCGTGCGGACGACGATTGCCGCGTCCGCGACGGGCCTCCCCGACCCGTCGCGCACGATTCCGGTTACCGCTGAGGATTCCGCCGTCGTCGACGGCTGGTTCTGATCGGCTCGGTATACCTCAACCGGCGGCCGCACCAGCGACGCGACGAGCACAACCACAGGCGCAATCATGGGTTCCCTGCTTATTACGCCGCCCAGCGCGAACCTGCTGCGCGGGAAGGGGACAAATCCATGCCCGTTCCTCTTGCCGACTTAGGGAGTCTGTCCCCTGGTCGGTTCAGCCACGGCGATCCCCCATGGGCTGCCGCCGACAGCGATCCGACGGTCGACCTTTCCCGATTCAATATCGACGACCGACACGTCGCCGGACGGCCCGTTGGCCGAGTAAAGTTTCCGGCCGTCGGGGCTGACGCCAATCCCCCACGGCCGAGTGCCGACTTCTTCGATGGTTTTGAGCACTTTTCGCGCCGCTACGTCGATGACCGCAATCGACTGGGCCCGTCCGAGCGAAACGAAGAGCTGCCGGCCATCTCGGGACAGGACTGCACCCATAGGTCGCGGAGGGGTCGGCGCCCCGGCCTTGGCCGGCATCTCGATCTTGCCGACCACTGAGTGCTGACTTGCGTCGACCACGTCAACTGCCTGGCCGTTCTCAGTTGTGATGAACGCCAATGCGCCATCGGTCGTGAAGACGACCGATCGGGGGCGGGGTCCCACCTTCATGCGCCCAACGACAGCAAGCGTTGACGTATCGACGGCATGGACTTCGTTGTCGGCTTCACAGGTCACGTAGACTTCGCGTCCATCCGGACGGATCGTGACGCCTTCCGGCTCCTCTCCGACCTTTACTCGCGCGCGGACCGAACCCGTCGACAGATCCAGGACCGACATTTCGGCGGCATCTTCATTCGACACATACAGGGTTTTGCCGTCTGGTGCGACGTCGAAGGTTTCAGGGTCCTGTCCGCTGCGGTAGGTCTGGACGAGGCGATGGGTGGCGAGGTCGAGGACGCCGATGCCGTCCGCCGAGCGGTCCGGCGGGGGCAACTTCGATTCGTCCACGCCCGGGCCGCCGATTGGAGACCCCGATAATGCTACGAACAGGCGGCTGCGATCGGCAGACAGGCGCAGTCCGCGAGGACGTTTGCCCACCGAGAGTCGATCGATGACGCGGCCCGCATCCGGGTCGACCACGACGACCGCGCCGCCAGTCTCGTCCGAAACGTACACACGCGGGCCAGGCGGGGCGGAAGGAGGCGTCGAGGATCGCTGGCAGCCGGTGATCGCCGCGGTGGCGACGATGCCGAGCATGACGCGATACACGGGACCCTTCGATGAGGTCAGGCTCATGAGGGTTCATCATATTGCCACAAGATGTAGACTGCGCGAAGATGCTCCGATACCTGACCATCGCGTTGCTGCTTGCCCACCCGCACCTCTTCCAAGAGGCGACGGTTACCCTTCAGGGGGGCTGGACGGCCTCGTCGGGGACGCGCACGTTCCGCGGTACCTGGTCCGCCGAAGTGCAGTCGAAGACGCCTGACACGGCTCAGGGTTCCTGGACGTTGCTGGATGCCGGAAACAGGATCATCATGAAGGGTACGTGGGCCGCTCAGAAAAGCGCTCGCGGCTGGTCGGGCACCTGGTCGGCTCGCGTCGTGACGCAAACACCCAAAGGATCGTCAGCGGGCAATCCGATCTCCGGTAGCTGGCGCGCGGACATGGACCCTGACAGGCGCGAGACTCTACTCGAGATGCTGCAGCGAACGGTGGAAAACTCGGCCTCGGGCACATGGCGAAGCGGTCCCTACAGCGGAAAATGGGCGTTGTCGGGATCCCGTCAATAGCTTGCGATGCCGCGATCGTCGCTTTCGCGATCGTCGCGGGCGCGCCGTCTTCCATGGCGTTGGCCGGCAGTGCGCGGGGTGGGAGCGCGCCGAAGCCTCGGATCTACGTCTACACGGCCCAATCCGTTGCCGCAACATCCGACGACGAAAGGGGCCGGCTCGACTCGGTCCGGGATCTTCAGGAAATCCTGCAACACAAGTCGCAGTTCACTCTCGTCTCGACCGCCGACGAGGCGCAAGTCGTCCTGGAAGTCGTCAACCGGGAGGAACGCGACGTTCCCGAAGGAGGCTTTGGCGGCAAATCCATCTCGAAGTTTCGCGAGACGATCGTTCGCCTGCGCGTGACGGCCGGTCAGGAACGGGGCGAGGTCAAAGGCGTCGGGCAGGCGTCATGGACATCGGCCGCGAAGGACGCGGTAAAACGGTTGTCCAAGTGGCTCAAGAACCACAAGATTGGTGATGGGTCCGGCTAAAGGAGCACTCGAGTTTTTCTTTCCGATGACGTCTCCAGGACTTCTGATGTCCTGTAATACATCAGTACTCGGCCATCTCGTCATCGGGATAACAGTACAACCACTGCTCCCCGGGTTCGGCGGACGCGACCACAGGGTGGCTCGTTGCGCGGGCGTGCTTCGTGGCGTGGCGGTTGGGCGACGAATCGCAGCAGAGCGTCACCCCGCAGGTCTGGCACGTGCGAAGGTGCACCCATCGCGCGCCTGTCTTCACGCACTCTTCGCACTGCCGGCGTTTGGCCAGCCGGAGCGTCGTGATCTCGTCGATGTGCTCACACATCGCGCCTCACTCCGGTTCACGGGTTCCCGTCCACGGTTCCCGGGCGGCTTCTGCCCGGGAACACGGAACCTGCGACCCCGGAACCTGTCCCCAGCATACGCGATATATCCCCGGAAGCCTCTCCGTGAGTTCCCAGCGCAGCAGCGGCGCGGGAATCAGTCCGGCGGCCGTGAATTCATCCATGACCTGTTTCATTCGGAACTTCTCATCGAGCTGGCCTCGCGAGAGGAGCGCGTCGTCGAAGTATCGGCATCGCCTCAGGAGCCTCATCCAATCGCCGCCCAGAGGAAGATCAGCGTCGCAGCCGCTCCAAGCACGCTGCGAACACCGTGCAGCCAACCCCATCTCACGACGAGCGCGCGACATTCCGGGCCCGCGCTCGCCGGATCCATCGCCATCAGCTTCGAGTTCGTCGGCATGATGACGAGCATCGTGAAGGGCCAGTTTGCGATGAGGACAAGCGATCCGACCAGCCACCGAAGGTCTCGTGTCTGCCACCAGGCAAACAGCCCCGCGGCACACCCGATTGCCGCGAGCGGCGCCTGCATCGCGAATCCGCGTTCGTAGGCGGGTTTCCACTCGGTCAGAAGCGCGCAGTTATCCAGGCGGAGCCGGGCGGGCTGCTCGGCGACGTTGATGTAGACAGCTGCTCCCGTGAAAATCGCCGCGATCGCGAGCGCGATCTGTCCCGCCAACGGAAAGGCTCCTCATGGCGCACTGGCGGTCTGGGCGATCGTCGCCCGCGATCGTGCGCTGCTCAACAGGATGTACGAGAGACCCGCACTGAAGAAGCCGACGAACCACGCATAATCGTAGAGTGGCTTCAGCGCAGTCACGACGAGTCCGCTCCAGGCCAATGCGCAGCCGAGGAGCGTTGCTGCCGCGGCGTGCCAGTTCCAGCCGGCGTTGAACCGATACGCGCCGCGAGGCAGATACAAATCCTCCAACTGCAGCTCCGTCCGGCGGACGATCCAGTAGTCTGCGATCAGCACGCCCGCGATCGAGCCGAGTCCACCCGAGTACCCGAGCAGCCACGTGAAGATGTACCCCGACGGATCAGCAAGCAGCTTCCACGGCTGAATCGCGATCCCGAGAATTCCGGTGATGAGCCCGCCCGTCTTGAACCGGATCAACCGAGGAAACGCATTGGCGAAGTCGTTGGCCGGCGAAACAACGTTTGCCGCGATGTTCACGGCCAGCGTTGCCACCACCGCCGTGAACATCGAGATCGCCACGACGAGCGGTGAACGGAACTGACCCACGAGCTGCACCGGATCCCAGATGGCGCGTCCGTAGATGATCACCGTGGCGCTCGTGATCACGACGCCCATCGCCGCGAACACGGACATCGTCGTCGGGAGCGCCACGACCTGACCGACGATCTGCTCGCGCTGGCTGCGCCCGAATCGCGTGAAGTCGGGCATGTTCAGCGAGAGCGTCGCCCAATAGCCGATCATCGCCGTGAGCGACGGGATGAAGACCGGCAGGAACTCGCGAAACGTTCCGAAGCGTCCCGGCTGCGAAAGGATTGGGCCCAGACCGTTCGCGCCCGAAACGGCCCACACGAGGAGGACGCCGGTCATAATGAGCACGAAGGGTGCGGCCCAGTTCTCCACGGCGCGAAGCAGTTCCATGCCGCGGTATATGATGAAGACGTTGAGAGCCCAGAACAGGAGGAACGAGAGCCACGCGGTTGTCGTGTGCCCGGCGAAGCCCGGACCAAGCAACGCATCCCACCCTGGCACGGTTGCGCGGAAGAACGTATTCAACGCTTCCCCACCGATCCATGCCTGAATCCCGAACCATCCGCAGGCGACGAGCGCTCGCATCAGCGCCGGCAGATTCGAACCAGCGGTCCCGTACGCAGCGCGCGCGAAGACAGGAAAGGGCACGCCGTACTTGGTGCCCGGATGCGAATTCAGCAGGATCGGCACGAGCACGATCGTGTTGCCGAGCAGGATCGTCAGCAGCGCCTGCCACCAGTTCATGCCAGACGCCATGAGACCAGAGGCCAGCATGTACGTGGGAATGCAGTGCGCCATGCTGATCCACAGCGCGGCGTAGTTGTACGTCGTCCACGTCCGCCGCGCGAGCGGGACCGGCGCAAGGTCGTCGTTGTACAGCGGGCTCTGCTCGATGGCGCGGGTCTGGATCAACTCGACGCGGCCGTCCGCCAGTCGCCGTTCGTTGGACGTCATGCGTGTAGCTGGATTGTAGCGTCTCCGATGCTTTTTCAATCGACAATCAGCAACCCGGCAATCGACAATCGGCAGTCTGCAATCTGCAATCGACAGCCATGGCTTTGGTCACCGATCTGACACTCGTGCTGCTCGCGGCGCTGGCCGGCGGCTTTCTCGCCCGGCGCATCGGACAGCCGCTGATCGTCGGCTACATCCTCGCCGGCGTGGCCGTCGGCCCGTTTACGGGCGGGTTTACGGTCACGGACGTGCACAACATCGAACAGCTCGCCGAGATCGGCGTGGTATTGCTGCTCTTTTCGCTCGGCCTCGAGCTCTCGTTTCGCGAGCTCATGCCGGTTCGGACTGTCGCCCTCGTCGGCGGGACGCTTCAGATCGTTCTCACGATCGCCCTCGGTGTGGGGCTTGGAGCCGCGTTCGACTGGGAGTGGCGGTCCTCGGTCTGGTTCGGCGCCCTCATCGCGCTCTCGAGCACCATGGTCGCGCTGAAGACGATTCAGGCGCAGGGACGGCTCGGCACGTTGTCGAGCCGCGTCATGCTGGGAATCCTCGTCGTCCAGGACCTCGCCGTCGTTCCGCTCATGATCGTGTTGCCGGAGTTGAGCGATCCCTCCGGCGGCACGACGAAGATTGTTATCGCCGCAGCGCGGGCATTCGGTCTGCTCGGCGCAATCGTGCTCGCGGCGACGCGCGTGATTCCTCGTCTGATGTCGTTTGTTGCGCGCTGCAACTCGCGAGAGCTGTTTCTGCTCTCGACCATCACGCTCGCACTTGGCATCGGATATCTAACGTTCTCCTTCGGCCTCTCCATGGCCATCGGCGCATTCGTCGCAGGCCTGGTCGTCAACGAGTCCCCCTATGCCCATCAGGCGCTCAGCGACGTCGCCCCGCTCCGTGACGTGTTGGGCATGCTCTTTTTCGTATCGGTCGGCATGCTGCTCGATCCGGCGCTCCTGTGGCAGCAGCTTGGATTGCTCATCATCGTTGTCGCGCTCGTCATCGTGGGCAAAGCCGCGATCCTGGTGACCATCGTGCGAATGTTCGGCTATTGGAACGTCGTCCCGCTCGCCGTCGGTCTGACGCTGTTTCAGGTCGGCGAGTTCGCATTCGTTCTGGCCAGGGTCGGACGTTCAAGTGGCGCGATGCCGAGCGAGGTGTACTCTCTCGCGCTGAACACCGCGATCGTGACGATGGCGCTCACGCCAGTGATCTCGGGACTGACACCAGTCATCTACACGCGGTTCCGGCCGCGCCATCCGCGTGAATCCGTCCAGGCGATTAATCTTCCGTCAGCCGGCTTGTCCGACCACGTTGTCGTCGTGGGATCGGGGCGGGTCGGTCGCGGAATCGTCGACGCGCTTCGCGAGCTGAAGCTGCCGTTCGTCGTGATCGAGCTCGACGATCGGCGCGTGCAGGAGGTGCGCGAGGCCGGCGTTCCGGTGATCTACGGGGATGCCAGCCAGTCGATCGTGCTCGAGGCGGCGCAGGTCGCCGGCGCGCGAGCCATCCTGGTGACGGTGCCCTCGTTTCCCGACGTCCGTGCAATCGTGACAGCGGTCAAGCAGCTCCGGTCCGATCTGCCGATCATCGCTAGAGCCGAGGGGTACGAGGCGGTGCAGGCGCTTTACGCGCTCGGCGTACACGAGGTCACGGCGCCGGAGTTCGAAGCGGCGATCGAAATGACACGACAGGCGCTTCTCTACTTCACCGTGCCGGCTTACGACGTCCTGAGGATCGGAAGCGCCATGCGTCGCGAGCGATACGGTATCGCGAAAAGCGATGGCGGCCTGGGCGTGTCGGTCATGTCACACATTGGCGAGGTCAGCCGGCATCTCGACTTCGAGTGGTTCGGCGTACCGTCGGACAGCCCATTCAACCATCGAACACTGGAAGAGCTCCGAATCCGCAGCACGACAGGAGCATCCGTCGTCGGCATCGTCGGCGCTGATTCGTTTATCGCCAATCCCGACGGATCGGCAAGACTCGAGTCAGGAGATCTCGTTGCCGTGCTGGGGACGCCCGATCAGATCTCGCGGTTCGAATCCAGGATGCGCAACTAAAGTCTGCTTTTCCGAAGAGCTCTTCTGCAGTTTCAGGCGGTTCCAAGAGGACTGGTTCGGCATATGATGTGCTGCGGCGGATCGCCGGATGAAACCGTCCGCCCGAAAGCCATCAACGTTCTTTCCGGATGACGATAGGAACGCGCGTCCTCTTTATGAATCTGTCGCCCCGATCAACGGGGCAGAACAGATGAATCGTCGCCGGAACCCGTTTACAAATCAGAAGCAACCGCGCTGGCGGCGGTCGCTCCCACCGATTCTCAGCGCGTATTCACGTAGTACGCAGTTGCTAAAAGAGACAGCATGCGCAGCGCTGATTGTGTCCTGCCGAGTTGGAGAATCGCTTGTGCGGCAGCTGAGCCGGGGGCGAGCATCCCTCGTCAGCCGTCGAACGTTCCAGCGGCCATCAATAGCGACCGCACTCGGGTGTACGCTGCTCGCTCTCGCCGGATTCCGGTTCCTGATGCCACGAAGTGCTGCGGATCAGCCGCCCGCCGATTCCTTGGAATCGACCGTCGCCACGCATCATTGGCGGCCGCGCGGAGACGTGAGGCTGCCAGACCCGAATGTGGCGGCAACGAGCGGCCGCGGGTCCCCCAGGGGCGTAGCCGCCACGGAACGCGATGACGGCGTCGGTCAAACCGAACGGCTCGCGGGTCCCGCGAACTTCAATGCTGTGCCGAACGTCGCGCCGAGTGCGAAGGAGCCGGTGCATCGGCCGCCGGAAGTTGGCGCCCGCCGACGTCGCGCAACGAACGGGCCGGTTGGGATTCTGCGCGTCAGCTCGCGGCCTGCCGGCGCGAGCGTTTCCATCAATGGCGTGCCGCGCGGGCAGACACCGCTGACGGTCAACGACGTCCGCGCCGGAAGCCGCGTCGTCCGGCTGGAGCTCGCCGGGTACCAGCCATGGTCGTGGGCGGTGAACGTCGAGGCCGACCGCAGCACGCCGCTCACAATTACGCTGCAGCCGGAAGGAAGTAAGAAATAAGAAGTCTAGGCGTGCACGATCCGACGCTGCGCCGCGTCGTACTTCATGCTCCGACCTGTCCGCTCTGCTTCGCGCGCGAGGCAGCACGCCACGGCGTGCGCGTAGCCAACCTCGATTGGCGCATTCGGCTGCTTGCGCGAGACGAGACATTCAATCCAGTTCGCGACGTGCGGCCGCGCGTCGCCCGCGGTGAGTGATCCTTCGCTCGCCGGCATGGGATCGGGGAGCACGATGTCCTTTGCGTCGGCTGGACGCGTGTTCGCTGCCGGGCGGCTGGTCCAGTCACGCGAGTCGAGCGTCCGCTCCTGCCCGTAGAAGATTTCGTAATCGGATTCGGGACCCGAGCCGAGACGCGACGAGAACGTAAGCAACCACCCCTTCGGGAACTCGAAGACGTACTCGGCTGTGTCGCTGATCTCACGGCCGTCCTTCCACGTAAGCGTGCGGCCGAGCGCGACTGCGGACAACGGGAAGGGATCGTCCATGAACCAGAGCGCGACGTCGATCATGTGGCTGCCGAGGAGACCGGCGAGTCCCGTCGTGTAATCGTAGAAGCACTGCCAGCGCCGGTACCGCATTGGATCCCACGGGCGTTTCGGCAGATACATCAGATACTGATCCCAGTCGACATCCGACTGCTTGATCGTGTCGTAGGGCCGCGCCCAGCTCGCCACGTTGCGGTTCCACGCCGTTTCAATCTTGCAGATCTTGCCCAACACACCCGACCGCACGTATTCCGCAGCGGCTTTGAATCGCGGACTGCTCCGCCGCTGCGTTCCGACCTGCACGATTCGGTTGCTTGCCTTCACGACGTCGTGTGCGGCGACGGCGTCTTCGAGCCGGGCGCACAGCGGCTTCTCGACGTACGTGTCCTTGTCAGCGCGAACGGCGTCCATGAGCACCGTGCAGTGCGCGTGATCCGGTGTCGCGATGATGACCCCATCGAGCCCAGGCGTCGTTAGCAGCTCCTGGTGACGAGCCACGAGGCGCGGCTGCTGGCCCGGCAGCTTCTCCGCGAGAGACGCCGCGAGCTTGTTTCGCGCCTCGGACCAGACATCGCACAAGCCGACGACCTGAATGCGACCGGGCGCGACGGCAAGTGCCTCGTTGAGAATGTAGGTACCGCGTACGCCGCAGCCGATGAGCCCAATGCCGAGGCGTTCGTTCGCCTGCGCAGGGCCGCGTGGTCCTGCAAGGGCCGCCGTCGCGAGGCCGATTCCAGCCGCCAGGAACTCACGACGCGGAACCGAAGTTTCGGACATGATCAACCTCATTCAAGTCCGGGGGGCTTCGTCCCCCGGAATCCCTTACACCGTCGCTCGCGCGGACCCCTTTGCCCGCTCCGCTCCGGTGGCTCGCTCGCGCCGTCAGCGGGACTCCATCTGTTACTGAACGGTGCAATCGTGAATTGCGAATTGAGAGGCGTACGGAAAACGCAGGTCCAGCGGGACGACTTCAGCACTCATGTTCACGTCGTCCGAGCGGCCGTGCGTGGCAAGCCGTCGCTTCATTCACAATGCACGTTCACAATTCGTACTGCTGCGCCACCCGATAATCAAGGACTATGCTACTTTCCATCCCAGTCGCCGTCCACGAAGATCGATTGTCCCGTCAGGTAGCTCACCGGGAGGTCAGGAGAGCCTGAATGAAGGATCCCCGGAAGTCTCCTGCTCTCCTGTAAGAGGGGTCGGTGGTGTCAGCGCGTGGCCGCGACAGGAGTAATCACGCAGTCATCGCCCGCGGTTGTATCGAATGTCAGGATCGATCCCTTCGATTCATGGAGATCGGCATGCGAGACCACGGCCGGTGGTCAACCGTTGCCGGCACGGTCGGCGTTCGTCCCAGCGGCGCCTGACGCCGCGATTCGCCGCGGCTCGTCGCGGCGGCCAAGATGCGGACGCACGGGAGAACGAAAGCTCGGCTGCGCACGCGGAAGCTCCATGAGTCTTTCGAAAAACTTCGCCGCATCATCTGGCTTGATCGTTAAGGTAGTGCACGAAGGATTCGCCATGACCACAGTTACCCGTCGCCAATTCGGAAAGGCCACTGCCGCCGCGATGGTGGGAAATGCGCTGAGCTCACGCCGCATTCTCGGCGCGAACGACCGCGTCCGTGTCGGTTTCATCGGTGTGGGGAATCGCGGCGATCAGGTGCTCGATGCGTTTCTTGCTCACCAGGACGCCGAGATCGTTGCCGTCTGCGACATCTACCAGCCGTACGTGGACTTCGCTGTGCAGAAGGCCGGCGGGCACGCCACGCGGTTCACCGACTATCGAAAGCTGCTCGAGTTGAAGGACCTCGACGCGGTTGCGGTCAACACGCCGGACCACTGGCACGCGCTGCAGATGATACACGCGTGCGAGGCGGGCAAGGACGTGTACGTCGAGAAGCCGCTCTCGCTCGTGGTCGCCGAGGGGCGCGCGATGGTCGATGCCGCACGGCGCACCGGTCGCGTCGTTCAGGTCGGTATCCATCGCCGGTCGTCCGCGTTCGTCAAAGAGGCGGCCGATCTGGTGCGCAGTGGCGCGCTCGGCAGGATCACCGTCGCGCGGTCGTTCCACGTCCAGAACGAGTGGCCGAAAGGAATCGGGTCGCCGCCGGATGAAACGCCGCCACCCGATTTCGACTGGGACGCGTGGCTCGGTCCCGCGCCAAAACGCGCGTACAACAAGAACCGCACGTTCTATCGATTCCGCTGGTTTTACGATCATTCCGGCGGACAGGTGACGAACTTCGGTGTCCACTATATGGACGCGATCCACTGGGCGCTCGGACAGGACGCGCCGCTCGCGGTGGCCGCAATGGGCGGGAAGTTCGTGATCGAAGACAATCGCGAGATCCCAGACACGCTCGAAGTCCTCTGGACGTATCCGGGCGGAACGCTCGTCACGTTCTCGCAATACAACGCGACGGCCGCGCCGGCGGCGAGAGATCGGCGCGTTGAAATCGAGTTCCGCGGGACGAAGGGCACGCTGTACTTGTTCAACGACGGGTACGAGGTCGTGCCGGACGAGATCACGCCGAACGAGTTCCCGGCCCGGACGCCGGTCGACCGTCAGCGCGAGCGTGGATATCGTACGGGTGCAAAGCCGCTCATCGAAGCCTCGAAGCGCACGGGTGGCACGGCGGATACGGCGGCCCACGCGCGGAACTTCCTCGACTGCGTTCGCAGCCGTGCCGCGTGCAACTGCGACATCGAAACCGGACACCGCAGCACGTCGGCGACGCTCATCGCGAACGTGGCGCACAAAACGAAGTCGTATCTGGAGTGGGATCGCAACGTCGAGCGCTTCAGCAACAACACGGAAGCGAACAGGCTGCTGACGTATCGCTATCGAGCGCCGTACAAGCTGCCGGAGGTCCGCACGGTGTAAGGGAAAAGGGAAAAGGGACAAGGGACAAGGGAAAGAGTCGGCGATTGCCTCCCGCTTTCTCTTCTTCGTTTTCCGTTTTCCGTTCTCCCTTTTCCCTCTTCCCTCTTCCCTTTCCCTCTATTTCAGCAACCGGGCAGCCACATCGAGATCGCGTTTAGCGGCTTCGAGTGTCAGCTTGGTTCGTTCCTCTGGCGTGCTGCCGGGGATCTCGTATTCGAGATGAATCGAGATCGGACCGCTGAAGCGAAGGTCGCGGATCTTCGATCCCACCCACGTCCAATCGACCTGTCCTTCCCCGAGCGGACAGTCGCGGATCGTCCAACCCTTTTCCGTCTTCTGCCAGAAGAAGTCCTTGAACGCGAGCATCTTCAAACGCGGCGCGACGAGGTGCATGGCCGCCTTCCATGCGCCTCCGCCGCCTTCCGCAACGGCATGACGCGGATCGAAGTAGTAGCCGATCCACCGCTGATCGAGGCGATCGATCGCTGGTGCGATTTCCCACAGGGCCGCGCCGATGTACCCGGCGTGGTTGTGAAACCCAAGCTCGATGTCGCACTCCCTGGCGAGGCCGGCAAGCCCGGCGAGTGCCGCGCCGGCAGCAGCAACCTGCATACGCACGTCCGGAGACGACGTGTAGCGCCAGTATCCGGGCTTGACGTACCGAACGCCGCCTCGCGCGGCGGCCTGAAGGAGTGGCTTGGCGAGCGGCGAGCTCGCGGACGTGACTTCGGTCGTGATCATCGGGACGGACAGGCCCTGAGAGCGGATGGCGTCGATTGCCTTCGGCAAATCCTCCTCAGCGCGTTCGGGGAGGACGTGGCCATTTGGCCTCACGGTCAAGTCGACGCCATCGAAGCCGGCGTCCTTGACGGCTCGCCCAAGGTCGCTCCACCCGAGATCGGGCAGGTGCTTCGAGAAGAGGCAGAATGTCGGACGGCTTCCGCCAGACGGGGCGTCGTGCTGATCGCGCGCTGCTACGTGCGTCTCTTCGGCGAGCGCGACAACCGCGGCTCCAGTCGCCGCGCGGATCCATTCGCGTCGGGTCAGCATACGATCTCCTGCGAGGTTCCCGGTTCCCGGTTCCCGGTTCCAGGTTCCTGGTTCCTGGTTCCGACAAGTATTCATCAGAACCCGCGAACCGCGAACTGCGAACCGAGAACTGGGAACTCTGGAACCTCACCGGGATGCGTTTTTCAGTATCCCGCGTCGTGGCGGCACAGCGCCCAGACCTGGCCCTGTCAGCTGGCCCGTGTTCATCGCGCCGTCGCGGATCGTGAACAGCCCCGGAAAGCGCGATTCCCACGCCGCGTTGGCGCTTGGGACGAACTGCCGCGCGTTGGCTTCGATCCCGGCGTTGCCGGGAACCCGCGCGGCAATCCCTGCAGAATGAATCAGCGACGCTCCGGGGCAGGTGAGGTCCTGCACGCACAGGAACATGCCAAATTTCTGCGCCGCGGCGGCCATCAGCATTGCCTGGCTCTGGCCTTTGCACGCCTTCAGTGCTACGCCGGTATAACCCATGTCGCGCGCGAGCAGCAGCGTCTCGAGATCCGTGAGTGACTCGTCGATTACGACCGGCCGCAGCCGCGCAGCCTCGTGCATGACGTTGGCGCGGTCCTTCTGGAGATCTCGCCCAGTTGGCTGCTCGATGTAGAGGATTCGATCGAAGCCGGTTGGCGTCGCCTCGCGAACGCGTCCGAGGAACTCGAGGAGGTAACCAACGTTCGGGCAGCCTTCGTTGAAGTCGAGTGAATATTTCCAGTCCGACACCCGACGCACCGCCAGCGCGCGGTTGACGATTCGATCGATGCGGACCACACGGTCGAAATCGGCACCGAGGTCGCCGCCATTGAGCTTGATCTTGAACCGCACGAGGCCGTCGCGCGGAATCCATTCCTCGAGCGTGTTCGGCAGCCCATCGTCGATCCGCGTGCGAACGTCGCTCGCCTCGAGCGGATCGCTGGCGCCGACGGAATGGAACACGGGCATGCTCGGCTTGGGCGTCACCGCAACGTAGCGATCGAGGTACTCGCCGGCGAACGCCGGGCCGAGATCGTGCGAGAGATCGCGGCCCATGAACGATCGGTTGTACGTCTCGTAGCTGGTGACGCCGAACGCCTTGCCGTACGCGTCATGAACCGCCGCGTCGAAAGCGCTGGCGACGACGAGCGTGCACAGCTTCGGGATCGGTACCGACAGCGCCCGCGCGCGCGAGACGTCCTCCGCCGCACGCAGGTAGGCTGGCTCGAGCACCCTGAACAGATCGACGGGATGTCCCTTCTCGTCGCATGCCGCGGTGATCGGTTGCAACGCGTCGGCGAGCGCTTTCATCGCGCCAAGCCCGGCTTCGTGAGGCACTGCCGGAAACGCCCACGCGTTCCCGAGCGTCATCGACCCGAAGCCCCATGCCTCTTTTCCATCGCCGGTCCTCACGCGGCAGTTGACGTTGAGGATGGTGACCCGGTCGACCGACCGGCCTCCGAACTGGTACGGCGCGCGGTACCGATGGTCCTCGAGGTCATGATTGACTTCGAGAAGGCGGATATCCGCCGAGCGAGGCGCAATGATGGCGGCGGCGCGAGCGGGAGAACGGACGCCCACGAGCAGCCCCGGCGCTGCGCAAACATGCCGAAGCAGCGCGCGTCTCGAAAGCGTGAGCGTGCGGCGTTTCACAGCACCCCGATTATCCGCGAAATCCGCGCGATCCGCGTATCGCGAAATCCGCGCGAATCCGCGTATCATCCGCGATCATCAGCGCTTCAGAAAGCCGCTTCGTACCTCGACCCGTGTGCTGGCCTCGTCGTTCAGTGGATCGTCCAGCGCCAGGATTTCTCGCAGCTCGGGCGAGAGCATCGCCTGGACACTGGATCTCAGGAGCTGTTTCTGGTATTGCTGCTGCGGCTTGTCGCGGCGGCAGTAGAAGGCGTGCATCGCCAGGCGCGGTGACGCGCTGCGATTCGCCGTACCTCCATGCCACATGTGCGCGTTCATCACCGCGATCGTACCCGCTGAGCCGGTGAGAAGCACCTCCGCCGGATGCGGTGCCATTGGATCTTCCAGCACGTCCTGTGGCCGCGTGTGCCAGTTGTGCGAGCCAGGGATCATCCGGGTCGCGCCGTTCTCCAGCGTGAAGTCGTCGAGCATCCACACGGCATTGCAGACCCAATAGCCCTTTTCATCCGGAATGGCGGCCATATCGACGTGCAGCGGCTGGCCGACGTCGGTGTGAGGATCGGCCGATCGCGCGTTCAGACTACTGAGCTTGATCTCGGGCCCGAGCACGTGCCGCACGAGCTCGAGCATCCGCGGCAGCACGATCGCGCGACGGAACACCTCCCCCTTGTCGACGAGGTTTGCGAGTCGATGCGCGTGCTCCTCGGTGCGAAACTCGTGGCCGGCGCGATCGCCTTCTGCCTCGAACTGTTCGAGGATTCGCGTCCGCAGCTCACGCAGGAGCGCGTCGTCGATCGCGCCTTGGAGCAGGACATACCCGTCGTCGTCGAGTTGTCGCTTCTCTTGATCCGTCATCACGCGCCTTCAAGACTAACTCACATCGGTGGAGTTGATGTAGTGTCGGTCGAGCGAGGAGTCGATCGAGATTGAAGGGTCAAATACCGATTGCTCTGGCGTGTTTCGGCGCGATTGTCGTCGCGAGCGAGTCGCAACCGAAGCTCGAACGGATTACGATCGACAACGTCGTGCGGCTTGGCGTCGCCTGGACGTACGACACGCGCGAGTCTACCGAAGCCTTCCGCAAAGGACGCAAGCGGCCGGCCTTCGAAGCGACGCCGGTCTACGCCGCCGGCAGGCTGTATCTCTCCACCCCGCGCGGAGCGGTCATCGCGCTGGACGCGGAAACGGGCACCGAAGTCTGGCGCACGGAGCTTCGCGTTCGCGAGGACGCGAACTACAGCGAGTTCACGAGCCGTGGCGTCACCGTTCGCGGCGATCGCGTCTACGTTGGCACCGTCGACGCGCGACTGGTCTGCCTCGAGCGTCAGAACGGGCAACGATGCACCGACTTCGGCGAGAACGGACAGATCGATCTCACGCGCGGCCTGAGGCGGCCACCCGAGTATGCAGGTGAGTACGGGGTAAGCTCGCCGCCAGCGGTCTTCCGCAATTTGGTGATCGTCGGCTCGTTCGTCGCAGACAACAGCCGCGCGGGAATGGCGTCGGGCGAAGTGCGTGCGTTCGACAGCCGGACCGGCGCGCTCCGCTGGACGTTTCATCCATTGCCGGCGGATGCCACCGCCGGAGGCGCGAACACGTGGTCGCAGATCGTGGCCGACGAACCGAACGGGCTCGTCTACCTCCCGACTGGCAGCGCAAGCCCGGACTATTTCGGCGGATTGCGCCCGGGCGACGACGGATACGCGGACTCCATCGTGGCGCTCCGCGGATCCTCCGGCGAGGTGGCCTGGTCCTTCCAGACCGTGCATCACGACCTGTGGGATTACGACGTCGCGTCGCCTCCCCTCTTGTATCCTGCGAAATCCGGACCCGCAGTCGCGGTGGGATCGAAGACAGGTCATCTCTTCCTGTTCGAACGGCTGACCGGCAAGCCATTGTTCCGAATCAACGAGCGCGACGTGCCTGCCAGCGACGTAAAAGGCGAAGTCGCGTCCCGTACGCAGCCCTTTCCCGATGCACCGCCGAGTCTCGTTCCCCAACAGGTGCGTGAAGAGGACTTGTGGGGCGCAACACCGGAAGATCTGGAGGTCTGCCGCGCGTCGTTCCAGACGTTGAGAAACGCCGGCGTCTTCACGCCGCCAAGTCTTGCGGGGACGATCGCCGTGCCGGGAAACATCGGCGGGTTGCATTGGGGCGGCGTTGCCTGGGATCCCGTGCATCGACTACTCATCGCGCCAGTGAATCGTTTGCCTGCCGTCGTCAGGCTTCTGCCGCGAGCGCAGTTCGACGAGCAGAAGCGAGCTCACCCCGAGCGCGAGACTACCGAGCAGGATGGGACGCCGTATTCGATGTCGCGCCAGTTCTTTCTCTCGCCTGCCGGCCGACCGTGTGTCGGGCCACCCTGGGGAGAATTAGTCGCCGTCGACGCCGATCGAGGAACGATCGCGTGGCACGTCGTCCTCGGCGATATGCGCGAATCGCTGTCGGTAAAGCTGCCGGCGCCGACCGGCGCGCCCAACCTTGGCGGTCCGGTCACGACCGAGACGGGGCTCGTATTCATCGGCGCAACGATGGATGGATTCGTTCGCGCGTTCGACACGCGCGACGGTCGTGAAGTCTGGAAGGCGCGGCTACCGACGAGCGCGCGTGCAACTCCGCTGCTGTTGACAACCGAGAGCGGCCGTCAGATGGTTGTCATTGCGGCGGGCGGTCACGACTCGCCGCTATCACGGCTGGACACCAAGCTCGTGGCGTTCGGCATCCGCTGAGCGGGGCCCCGCCGCGCGGTTCTGGCGCGGCGGGCAATCGATCAGGAGGGTCTTTCGACATGTTTGTCGAGCCGACGTCGACGCGCGCGGTTCGCGGCGGCACCAAAACCGACTACAACCAATCCAAGCGTCATGGGTTCGGGCACTGTCTGCGGTTCGGAGTACAGAAAATCGTCCATCACGGCCAGGTCGATCGCACCAGCTTCGGTTGTGCCCGCACCGAGCGCGGCGTTACCTGTAATGAGTCGCACGCGCGCGATTTGCTCGCCGGCGTTTCCAAAACCGCCGAGGAACGAGAGGCTTCCATTGGGAACCGAACCAGCCGGTACGAATCGGCTGAAGAGAATATTGCCCAAGATGTCGAAGAACATCATCTGAGTGCTGGTTGCGGTGTCGACGTCCGAAAACACGGAGCCGAATCCGCTTACGGTCGCCGATATCGGATTGGCTGCCGTACCGGGAACGATGAAGGTTACGTCGGTGATGTTGCTGCCGACCGGGTTGAACACGCGGACGGGACTGAACGCGCCGAACTCGCCGTTATAGGCCGGGTTCATATAGAAGTCGGCGATATCCGACAAGCCGTTTGCGTTATTGTCCGTAACCGGAACCTGCACGAACCCGGTTCCGGGAGTCGTAACGAGCGCACCGCGGCTGTCGAAGAATACCGTGAACGGGGTGCCTCCAGGGGCCGTCGCCGTGGCTCCGCCACCGTCCCAATTGATCTCGCGCCGGCCCCCCATCGTGCCAGGCGCGTTGCCGTTGTTCGGGTTGCCAAGCGCCGTCCTGAACGCGTCGACGGTTGCCTGAATGCTGCCCGTTGACGCATTACCCCCGACCTCGAAGATGATGATCGACGCAGAACTGCTCTGCGGACTCGACAGCACCACGCTGACTATAAGTGCTGCCATCCAGACGCCGTGCTTCATAGGATGCCCCTTTCTCTTTTCCTGCGAGGTAGCGCCTCCGTTGCGCGATCGCCCTGGGTTCGATGCCCGTAGCAGGCAAAGGTACCGGATGCGGTGTCGAGATTACATCACCTTGCGGTGAACAGTTAGTAAAGCTTTGGTAAAGCAGGATCCGCGAGTTGACCGAGTTTCGCGGTCGAGTTTCGACCTCGACTGTTCACCCGTGGACGCCTAATGGACCCCCGAAGCGTTTGATACACAATGCCCGGTATGCGGGTCGAGATTGGCGACGTGCCACCGCTTCGCGCAGCGGTAACGTTCGTTCTCAGCGCGTGCGCGCTGATCGCGCTCTTTCGCGTCGCGCCGAAAGCGCAACTCGCGGCGGCAGACGACGTGCTGCGACGCGCGCGGGCGTACGTGGTCGACTATGAGGACCACCAGCTCTCGACCGTTGCCGCCGACGAACAATACGACCAGCAGGTAATCGATCCGCTCGGAACGGTAAAGGAGCAGCGCTCGCTGCGATCCGAATACATGCTCGTCCAGCTGCCGCCTGACGAGGACTGGTTCGCCCTCCGCGACGTCTACCAAGTCGATGGAGAGTGGGTCCGCGATCGATCGTCCCGGCTCGAGCAGCTCTTCGAGGGCCCCGCGACGGACGTGACCGATCGCGCCATGGCAATCTCGAAGGAGAGCGCGCGATTCAACCTCGGGAATGTCTATCGGACGATCAACGTGCCGACCTTCCCGCTTCGGTTTCTTCGTCCCACGAGTCGAAGCCGCTTCGCGTTCGAGGTGGGTGAAGAAGAAACGGTGGATGGCGTTCGCACGCGAGTAATCGCCTATCGCGAAACGGCGAAGCCCACGTTTGTGGCGACTCCTGAAGGGCGCGATGTTCCAGCCAGCGGCCGATTCTGGGTCGCACCAGAAACCGGCTGCATCGTCCGGTCGGAGATGATCGTCGGCGGGACGAGGAAGGTCTCGAAACGCGCTCTGGTGACGGTCACGTACCGACTCGAGAGCTCGCTTGGCTTCTGGGTCCCGGTGGATATGCAGGAACGATACGACGACGCGAAACGCCGTTCGGCGGACGTCATCTCGGGTCGTGCCACGTACTCGTCATTTCGCCGCTTCGATTCGCGATCGCTACGACGGGCACGATGATGAACGAGAGTCCTCCGTCTGCCCCTTCGCACGAAGCCCTTCGACGGGCCGCTGAAGCCTTGGCGGAGGCTGGCGCGGTGAACGCTTTTTCCTGCTCCCGCTTTCTCTGGATCCCTGGATCAGCTTCGTGGGCCGGCACTGTGCTTGCGATCATTCGACTCTGAAGCCATCGAAAAGGGGGAGAACTCATGCACATGAAGGAGGTGCTCGCGGGGCTCGGGGTGGGCGCCGCATTGGCGCTCGCGTTCGACCCGAATCGTGGACGGTACCGTCGCGCTTTGATCCGCGACAAGGTGGTCCGATCCGCTCGGGCAACGCGTCGCGGAGTTGCGACGACGGCACGCGACATGAGCAATCGTGCCCATGGCATCGTCGCCGCTGCGCGCGGCCGTTTCTCTGACGATCTCGTGAGCGACGACGTGTTGGTGGAGCGCGTGCGGGCCAGGCTCGGACGGGCCTCTTCACATCCGAGGGCGATCGACGTGGTTGCGCGCAACGGTGTCGTCACGCTGCGCGGACCGATCCTCGCTGACGAAGCCGAGCACGTCGTCGCGATGACGAACTCGATTCGTGGAGTCCAACGGGTGAACAACGAGCTGGAGGTGCACGAGAGTCCCTATGGCGTGCCGTCGCTGCACGGTGAAAGACGAGTCGCTGAACCGAGGCTCGACATCATGCAGCGGCGCTGGGCGCCGGCCACGCGAGCGCTAGTGGGCGCAGGCGTGCTCGCAACTGGAGTCTGCCTTATCAGGTATGCGCGCCACGGCTCGAATACGGGAAGAGCGGGCGCGGCTTCGATCTCGTAACGGCGCCACTTGCCCTTCAGCGGCGAAGATGCTGTGATCGAGGGTTGTGACAGAGACCCATCGGGCCATTGATGCCGTGTGGCGGATCGAGTCCGCACGCGTGATTGCCGGGCTCGCTCGAATCGTGAGAGACATCGGGGTTGCCGAGGATCTCGCGCAGGATGCGCTGGTTGCAGCCCTCGAGCAGTGGCCCGAGTCCGGCATTCCGCGGAACCCTGGCGCCTGGCTCATGGCCGCGGCGAAGCATCGCGCGATCGATTTCTTTCGTCGCAACAAGCTCCTCGACCGCAAGCACGCCGAGCTGGGGCACGAGCTCGAGGAAAAACAGGATTCGGCTGCCAACGACATCGAAGCCGCGCTCGATGACGACGTCGGCGACGACCTGCTGCGGCTCATTTTCACCGCGTGCCATCCCGTACTCTCGACCGAAGCGCGCGTTGCGCTGACGCTCCGTCTGCTCGGCGGCCTTACGACGGAAGAGATCGCGCGCGCATTCCTCGTCTCGGAACCGACGATCGCGCAGCGTATCGTCCGCGCCAAACGAACGCTCGCCGAGAAGCGAGTGCGCTTCGAAGTGCCACGCGGCAATGACCGCGCCGGTCGTCTTTCCTCGGTGCTCGAAGTCATCTACCTGATCTTCAACGAGGGCTACTCGGCAACCGCTGGCGACGACTGGATGCGACCCGCCCTGTGCGACGACGCGTTGCGTCTCGGCCGGATTCTGGCAGAGCTCACACCAAACGAGGCCGAGGTCCACGGTCTGGTCGCCCTCTTGGAGATTCAGGCCTCGCGGGCCAACGCTCGCATCGGCCCTTCAGGAGAGCTGATTCGGCTCCTCGACCAGAATCGCGCGCTGTGGGATCGCCTGCTGATCCGTCGAGGGCTGGCTGCTCTCGAACGTGCCGAAGCCCTTGACGGCGACCGAGGACCGTACACGATTCAGGCAGCGATCGCAGCGTGTCACGCACTGGCGCTGAAGCCCGAAGAAACGGACTGGCCGCGCATTGCGGAACTCTATGAGATGCTCGTGGCGCTCACCCCGTCACCGGTGGTCGAGCTCAATCGGGCGGTCGCCGTCGGGATGGCGTACGGTCCGCAGTCCGGGCTGGTTCTGGTCGATGCTCTGAGGTCGGAACCGTCGCTGAAGAACTATCATCTTCTGCCGAGCGTGCGCGGCGACTTCCTCAGCCGGCTTGGACGATTCGACGAGGCGCGTCCGGAGTTCGAGCGCGCCGCCTCGCTTACGCGCAACGCACGCGAACGCGAGCTGCTGCTGGCGCGTGCGGCCGAATGCGCACGCGCTGCGGCGTCACCGTAGCACCAGTTGTTTTGTTCAGTTTTCGTTTATCCCCGCCGTTTGAAGAACTGAACGGCGCGCTCGTGCTGTTCCGCCGCTGCGCGCGACCTGAATGTACCGAGGTTGCGCCGCCTTCCGGTCTTTGGGTCGCGCTTCCGCGAATACAGTCGATACTCCCCGGACTCGAGTTTGCGAATCATGAGAGGCTCCAGTGCCCGGTACGTATGCAACGCGGATGCTGACCCAGAGGCCTTGACCGGTTCCAATCTGAGCTTTTGAGTCAAGTTTCCGGTCAAGGCCGTCCGCGCGCCAGCGCGGCGTTATCAAGCTTCGTCTAGCGAGGCGAAGCCTCTTGACGGTCTGGGGCGAAGCCTCGTTAGAACTGGTGCGTATCAGTGAACCGTCGGCGCTGCGGCGGTCACCACTCGACGGGCCGTCGGTCCTTGAAAAAGCCGCCCGTCGGTCCATTGTCGGGTAGCGTGGCAAGCCACACGATCGTGTCGGCCCCCTCCTGCACCGATCGGGGCGCGGAGGGACCACCCATGTCGGTGCGGACCCAACCCGGATCGGCCGCGTTGGCGAGGACGCCCCTGCCTGCGTACGTCGCGGCGAGGATTCGAGTGAACGCGTTCACTGCGGCCTTGGAGATCGAATACGCCGGCGCATAGGTGGACATGCTCGCGAGCTGTCCCGCACCTGACGAGACGTTCACGATTCGTCCGTACCCGCGAGTGGCCATTGGAGGCACGAACACCCGGCAGACTTCGATCACGCCAAAAAGATTCGTCTCGAACGTTTGGCGGAATCCGTCCTGAGGGATGGACAATACGTCGGCATCCTCGAACAGCAGCACGGCCGCGTTGTTCACGAGAACATCCACTCTGCCGAATCGATCGACGATCGTGCGATAGGCCGCGCTGATGGAAGCGGGATCCGTGACGTCCATTCGAGCGGCAATGGCTTCGCCTCGCGTGTCGCCCAGGCTGCGCAATGCCCGCTCGGTTGCCCGTTCGTCGCGGCCGGTCATCACCACGCGCATGCCGCGATCGAGCAACTGACGCGACGTCTCCAGTCCTATCCCGCGGTTCGCACCCGTGACGACAGCAACCCCGCTCATGCGGACGTAATCGTGCGCAGGTAACTGTCAAGTCGGTTGTAGCTGTCGTTCCAGCCGTCCTTCATGCCCGTGCCCAGCGCCGCGTCCCGCGCCTCCTTCGACGGATACAACACCGTACACACCATGGTCGTCTTGCCGTCCTGTTCGGTCAACATCAGCGTGTTGACCGTTTCAGGCCAGTCAGCGCCCCACCTCTCGGTGTGAACCAGCCGCTCCGGCGGCGACACTTCGCGATACGAGCCGCGCATCTCCATTTCCTTGCCGTTGGCTTTTCGCCACACGTACCGCCATCCGCCGCCGGGACGGAGATCGATCTCGCAGACTGGCATCGTCCAGCCCTCTGGCCCGAGCAGCCAGTTCCGCACGTGCTCGGGATTCGTCCACATTTCCCAGATGAGACTGCGCGGCGCGTCGACCACTCGCGTCGCGGTGACCTCGAGATCCGATGGGGTCGTGATTGTCGTCTCAGCGACCTTGGCGGTAGCGGCCATGTGTCTTCTCCTTTGTTTTCAGCTGATCGAGGTATTTGTCCAGCCTGTTGAAGCTGGCATCCCAGAACTTGCGGTAGTTGTCGGTCCACTCCGCCACGGCTTTCAACGGAGCGGCTTCGAGCCGACACGGACGCCACTGTGCCTCACGACCACGCGCGATCAGGCCTGCGCGCTCGAGCACACGCAGGTGCTTCGTGACGGCCGGACCGGTCATATCGAACGGCGCAGAGAGCTCCTTGACCGTCGCAGGCCCCGACGCGAGCCGTGCGAGGATCGCGCGGCGCGTCGGATCGGCGAGGGCCGCGAACGTCATGCTCAACGGGTCGGCCTGCATTACATCTAACTTTTGTGTTAATTAACCTGTTGGTTATATTAGATCAGTCGCGCGGCGTGTCAACTTCTTTTCGCGCCCCGGCAGGACGATTGCGCTGAAGGGATCGGCGCGGCTATTGGGAGGTCCAGCCACTCACGAAACAGGCAATTCCGCGGCGCCTCGCGCTCGGATGAACGAGCAGTTTGGAGACGTCTGCCCTGTGCTGCTGGTCCGGTGGAACGGCAAGATCGATCTGAACCGTGCCGACGATCCGCCCGTTGCGACGTGTGACGATCGCGCGACGAGTTCGAGCGCGCGCACGCCGGGCAGGACTCTCTCGATCCAGAACGCGCGGGCACCGAGAACCTCGTTACGCGCGTGCGCTCCGCGCAAGCGCGCGCTGCAGCGCACGTTGAGTGAAGACCGGAATCATCGCGCGCCGATAGTCTTCGCTCGCGTGAATGTCGGAGTTGATGTGCTCGATCGTCGCGCCGGCGCTCCGGGCCGCGGCTTCGAGGCTGCTCGTCGATGCCGGTTTTCCGGCCAGCGCCTCTTCGACGTCGGTCAAACGGGTGGCGTGCGAACCGGCACCCGTCAGGCCCACGCGCGCCGACTGAATCGTCGTGTTCTCGATATTCAGCGCGGCGGCGACGCCGACGATCGCGAAGTGGGACGCCCGTTGATACAGCTTGGCGTACGCCGCAGACTTCACGGGGGTGAACCGGATGCTGACGATGATTTCGTCGGCGGCCAGATCGACCGTGAACAGACCCTGAAAGAATGCGCTCGCCTTCACGGTACGCGTACTCTGCGGACCCGCGAGATGAATGTCGGCATCGAGCGCAAGCACCGCCGCCGGGTAGTCGGCGGCGGGATCCGCGTGCGCCAGGCTGCCACCGAGCGTCCCGCGATTACGGACCTGGGGATCGCCGATCGTGGCCGCTGCCTCCGCCAGCATGGGACATTCCTGCTGTACCAGCGATGATGTCGCGACTCCGTGGTGCACCGTGGCAGCGCCGATTTCAATCCGGCCTCCGGTCGTTTGGATCCCGGAGAGTCCGGGAATCCGCGCGATGTCGATGAGCGCCCGCGGCTCGCTCAGCCGAAGCTTCATAAGCGGCACCAGACTGTGACCACCGGCGATCAACTTCCCTGCGCCGTCGGCCGCGCGAAGCTTCGCGAGCGCGTCGTCCACCGACGTGGCCCGGCTGTATTCGAAAGGCATCGATATCACGACCGGCCTCCCTGGATGATCCGCCACAGCTTCTCTGGCCGAAGCATCATGTCGATGTGTTTCACGCCGAACTCGCTGAGCGCGTCGACGGCCGCGGCGACGATGCACGGAGTGGACCCGAGTGTGCCGGCTTCGCCGACGCCCTTCGCGCCAAGCGGGTTCACCGGCGTCGGCGTCACCGTGGCGGTGAGCTCGAAGCGCGGGAAGTCGCCCGCGCGCGGAATCGCGTAATCCATGAACGATCCGGTCAGCAGCTGACCGTTTTCGTTGTAGACGACCTCCTCGATCATCGCCTGCCCGATGCCCTGCGCGAGACCGCCATGAATCTGCCCCTCGACGATGAGCGGGTTGATGAGATGCCCCGCATCGTCGACGGCCACGAACTTGAGCAATCGCGGCTCTCCTGTCTGACGGTCGATCTCGATCATCGAGATATGGCAGCCGAACGGATACGTATTGTTCGTCGGCTCGAAGAAGGCTTCGTCGCTCAATCCCGGCTCGAGCCCTTCTGGAAGCGGCACCGGGACGTAGGCGAAGGCCGCGACGCTCTCAAACGACTTCGCGGAATCAGGCGATCCCTTCACGGCAATGGTGCCGTTCTGGAAGACGAGATCGTCCTCGTGCGCCTCGAGGAGGGTCGCGGCGAACTTGGCCATCTTCGTCTTCACTTTGCTCCCTGCCATCAGGAGCGCGGTTCCCCCGACCGCTTGCGAGCGGCTCCCGAAACTGCCAATGCCCTGCTTGACCACGCCCGTATCGCCATGAAGTATCGTGACGTGCTCGAGCGGCACGCCGAACTGATCGGCGAGCATCTGTGCGAACGTCGTCTCGTTGCCCTGGCCGTGCGGGGATACGCCCGTTGTCGCGCTTATTCGTCCGTCTCGCTCGATCGTCACCTGAGAGTGCTCCCAACCGCCTGTGGGAAGACCGGAGGAGGGGCCGATGCCGCACACTTCCACGTACATCGAGAGGCCGAGACCAACCAGCCGCCCCTGCGCGCGAGCCGCGTCGCGCCCGGCTTTCAGGTCCTCCCACCCTGCGGTCTTCAACGCCTGATCGAGCGCCTTCTCGTAATCGCCCGAGTCGTACACGGCGCCCGTCTGCGTCGTGAAGGGGAACTGATGCGGCTGGATGAAGTTCTTCCGACGGAGCTCGGCCGGATCCATCTTCAACTCGCGCGCGAGCATGTCAATCGCGCGCTCCACGAAGTACGTTGCTTCGGGGCGGCCGGCGCCGCGATAGGCATCTGTCGGTGTCTTGTTCGTGAAGACTTCCGTCAGCGTTGTGCGGATTGCGGGGATTCTGTAGGTCGCATTCGCCATCGTCATCGTCAGCGTCGGGATGGCGGCCGTGAGGAGCATGTTGTAGGCTCCGATATCGGCGATCAGGCGGAGTTTGAGACCGAGCAGCGTTCCATCACCCTTCGCTGCCAGATCGACGTAGCCAAGGATGTCGCGACCGTGAATCGTGGCCACGAAGGCTTCCAAACGGTCTTCGATCCACTTCACCGGGATGCCGAGCTGTTTCGAGATCGCCGCCGCGACATACTCCTCACCGTAGATGTTGATCTTCGAGCCGAAGCCGCCTCCCACTTCAGGAGCGATTGCTCGCACCTGATCCTGGCCGAGGCCCGTCATCGCGGCGATGAACGTCCGGAGGATGTGCGGGTTCTGCGTCGATGACCAGATCGTCATCGTGCCCTTGCCCGGCTCGTAGTGCGCGACGACTCCTCTTGCTTCCATCGAGGTTGGCACGAGGCGCTGGTTTACCATGCGCTGGGAAATCACGACTTCAGCCTTGGCGAATGCGTCGTCGATCGCGGAGTCGTCGACGGCGCCGGCAGGGCTGACGCCGGTGCCGCTCGGCACGAGTGCCACAGCAAGGTTATTGGGAAAGGCGGGATGAATGACCGCCGGTTTGCCCGTCATCGCCTGCTCGACGTCGACGACCGCGGGCAGCGGTTCGTACTCGACGACGATGGCGTCAACGGCGTCTCGCGCGACGTATCGATCACTGGCCACGACGACTGCGACAGGCTCACCCGCGAACCGAACGGTGTCGACGGCAACTGCACGATGGTCGGGAGAGGGAAACGGGGTGCCGATCGGCATTGGGCCGAGGAATTCCGCGATCTGCGCGCCCGTGAAAACGGCTTCGACTTCGTCGATCGCTTCGGCAGCACTCGTATCGATGGATCGGATGTGTCCGTGTGCGATGTCGCTGCGCTTGAACGCGAGATGCCGCATACCAACGATGGCGATGTCGTCCACGTAGGTGCCGCGGCCCTGAATGAGGCGCGGATCCTCGCGCCGTTTGACGCGCTGGCCGACGAGCTTTGGCAACACGGGAGAAATGGACATCGCTACCTCTTATTTGCCGCGTGTTGAATGGCGTTGACGATGTGCTGGTAGCCGGTGCAGCGGCAGTAATTTCCGGAAAGACCTTCGCGTATCTGCCGCTCTGTGGGTGTCGGGTTGTCCTGCAGCAGCGTGACGGTCGCCATGATCATTCCCGGCGTGCAGTAGCCGCATTGGAGGCCATGCTCTTCCCAGAAACCTTCCTGCAGCGGGTGCAGCCGACCCTCCACCGCCAGCCCCTCGATCGTCGTGATCGTTGAGCCGTCGGCCTGGACCGCGAAGATCGTGCAGGACTTCGCGCTGCGACCGTCAATGAGGACGGTGCACGCGCCGCACTGACTTGTATCGCAGCCGATGTGCGTGCCAGTCAGCCGCAGGTGTTCGCGAAGGAAGTGAACCAGGAGCACCCGAGGCTCGACGTTCCCCTTGCGCACTTTTCCATTGACCGTCATGGAGATTTGGGTCATCGGTGAATTACTCTCCGGCTAGGAAAGGCTGAGCCTACCGCAATTTCAACCGGAGGTGAACTGGGAAATGGAGTCGGGATCCGAGAACCAGGAACGACCCTGCCACCGGCTATGCGACTTGGACGGCGGGCACGATGACTTCACAGGATTGAGGACTCGTCGATTCGCACTTCGTAGTCCTCGACGGCGCCGAATCCGTCGCGTATCATTGCCGGAACATGGTTCTGGGCGACGGAGCCAGATTGGCGATTGCAGTCGGCACCGCGTCTCTGCTTGTGACCGGCAGTGTGGTCTTCACGCTCCAAGCACAGCAACCGGCTGCTGCTCGACAATCCTCAACGGGCAGCCCGCACCTCTCTCTCGTTGATGAGTACTGCCTGTCGTGTCACGACGAGGATCACAAAAAAGGCGGGCTTGCGCTCGACACGGTTTCGGCGGCGGAGGTGGCACAACATCCCGATGTCTGGGAGAAGGTCGTCCGCAAGCTTCGCGCGCGTCAGATGCCGCCGATCGGCAAGCCGCGGCCGAACGATGCGACGTACGATGCCGTGATCGGATCGCTCGAGACGCGGCTCGACCGTGCGGCCGCCGCGCATCCGAATCCGGGCAGAACGGCAGCCATCAGGCGACTCACCAGATCGGAATACCAGAACGCGATTCGCGATCTTCTTGCGCTCGACATCGACGCCACGACAGTACTGCCGGCGGATGAGTCCAGCTACGGATTCGACAATGTTACGGTCGGTGATTTGTCGCCGACGCTGCTGGACCGTTACGTGTCAGCGGCGGAGAAGATCAGCCGACTGGCGGTAGGACGTCCGACCCGTTCTCCCGGCGGGGACACCATCAGAATCGCCGCGGACGTGACGCAAGAAGAACACGTCGAAGGGCTGCCGATCGGCACCCGCGGCGGAGCCGTGATCCATTACACGTTTCCTCGCGACGGCGAGTACGACATCCAGATTCGGCTGTCACGCGATCGCGACGAACACATCGAAGGTCTGCGCGAGCCGCACGACCTCGAGCTCCTTCTCGACAGGGAACGGGTGCAGGTGTTCACGGTAAAGCCGCCCGAACGACAGCCCGGATTCTCGGAGGACTACCAGCCGAACCACGATCGGATCGACCAGCATCTGAAAATCCGCGTTCCGGTGACTGCCGGACCGCACTCGGTGGGTGTCACGTTCATCAAGAAGCCGTCGCTGCTGCTCGAAACGCCGCGTCAGCCCTATCGGGCACACTTCAATTCGTACCGGCACCCGAGAATCCAGCCTGCCGTCTACTCCATCTCGATCGTCGGCCCGTACGATGCAGATGGCCCCGGCGACACGCCGAGCCGCCGCCGCATCTTCGTGACGCAGCCGGCGAATCCGAATGAGGAGGACGCCGCCGCGAAACGCATTCTGACGACGCTGATGAGGCGCGCCTACCGTCGCGCCGTCACGGATGCGGATCTCCAGGGGCCGTTCGAGCTCTATCGCAACGCTCGCACGGACGGAGACTTCGACGCCGGCATCGAGATGGCGTTGTCGGCTGTTCTGGTCAGTCCGCAGTTCCTGTTTCGCGTCGAACGCGATCCCGAAGGCATCCCGCCGAACTCGGCGTATCGCATCAGCGACACGGACCTGGCATCCCGACTCTCGTTTTTCCTGTGGAGCAGCGTTCCCGACGATGAGTTACTGAACGAGGCACTTGCCGGAAAGCTGCACGAACCGGCTGTACTCGAGCGGGAGGTGCGGCGCATGCTGGCAGACGCGCGCTCGCGGGCGCTGGTGACCAACTTCGCGTCGCAGTGGCTGCATCTTCGCAATCTGGACGGAACCACTCCGGACATGCGGCTGTTCCCGGACTTCGATGGCAATCTCCGGCAGGCCTTTCGCACGGAAACGGAGCTCTTCTTCGAGAGCATCCTGCGCGAGGATCGGAGCGTGCTCGATCTGTTGCGTGCGAACTACACCTTTCTCAACGAACGGCTCGCGAAACATTACGGCATCCCGGACGTCTATGGCAGCCGGTTCAGGCGCGTGACGCTCGGCGACGACAGCTGGCGCGGCGGACTGCTTCGCCAGGGAAGCATGCTGACCGTCACGTCGTATGCAACCAGGACTTCTCCCGTTCGGCGAGGGAAATGGATCCTCGACAATCTTCTCGGTGTTCCTCCGCCGCCGCCGCTGCCCGACGTGCCGGCGCTGAAGGACAACACGGTCGATGGCAACCTTTCAGTGCGGAAGCGATTGGCCGAGCACCGCAACAACCCGAGTTGCGCCGCCTGTCACAACCTGATGGATCCAGTCGGTCTGTCGCTCGAGAAGTTCGACGCTGTGGGGCGACGGCGTACCGTCGAAGCAGAGGCACCAATCGACGTCGCCGGCAGCCTTCCCGACGGCAGCACGTTTGCCGATGTCGACGGACTTGAAGCGGCGCTGCTGCGTCGACCGGAGCTGTTCGTCGGCGCGTTTGCTGAAAAGCTCCAGACCTACGCGCTGGGCCGGGGAGTCGAGTACTACGATGCGCCGTCGATCCGCGCGATCGTGCGCGAAGCCCGCGCGCACGACTTCCGCATCTCTCCAATCATCCTGGGAATCGTGAAGAGCCAGCCGTTTCAGATGAGGACGTCGCGATGATCATCACGAAGAAAGCCTTGCCGCGGCGGACGTTCCTGCGCGGAATCGGCGCGACCGTGGCGCTGCCCCTGCTCGACGCGATGGTTCCGTCAATGACCGCCCTCGCGAAGACGGCGGCAGAGCCCGTGCGCCGTCTCGGTTTCGTCTACATGCCGATGGGTTGTGACATCGGTCGGTGGACTCCACCCGGTGAGGGCAGGCTGACCGAGCTTTCCCCGTCACTGCAGTCCTTGGCTCCGGTGATCGATCAGCTCACGGTCATCACGAACCTGGAGTTGAAGAACGCCTACCCGGGTACGCACGCAACGTCAAATGCGGCCTTCCTGAGTGCTGCAAAGGCCAAGTGGACCGAGAGCACCGATTACCACCTCGGCACCACGGTCGATCAGATTGCCGCGAAGGAGATCGGCGACGCAGTGCTGCTGCCGTCGCTGGAAATGTCGATGGACCTGCTCCAGACCGTGGGTCAGTGCGACAACGGGTACGCGTGCGTCTATCAGAACAATCTCTCCTGGTCGTCACCCACGACTCCCCTTCCCGCCGAAGCCCACCCGCGCATCGTCTTCGAGCGACTCTTTGGCGAAGGTGGAACCGCGGCGGACCGCCAGGCGGCACTGCGAAGAAGAGCGAGCCTTCTCGATTGGGTTCGCGACGACATCGCTCGACTGCAGACGACGCTTGGACCGGAGGACCGTACCAGGGTTGGCCAGTATCTCGATACCGTTCGTGAAGTGGAGCGGCGAATACAGAAGGCCGAAGCCGAGGCGGGTGGCGGCCAGCTGCCGGATCTGGATCGTCCTGTGGGCGTGCCGGCCGCATATGCCGATCACGCGAAGTTGATGTTCGACCTGCAGGTGCTGGCGCTCCAGGGTGACGTCACGAGGGTCATCACATTCCAGCTCGCGCGTGAAACGAGCACCCGAACCTACAACGAGATTGGCGTGCCGGATCCGCATCACCCGCTCACGCATCACGGCAACGATCCCGAAAAGATCGCGCGGATGGCAAAAATCAACGCGTTCCATGTCTCGCTGTTCGCCTATTTCCTCGAGAAACTGCAGTCGACACCGGACGGCAACGGATCGCTGCTGGACCACTCGCTGTACCTGTATGGAAGCGGGATGGGAAATCCCAACGTTCACGATCACGTGAACCTGCCCATTCTGGTCGCCGGAGGCGGCGCCGGAAGAGTGAAGGGCGGCCGGCACATCAAGTACGCGGAGCCGACACCCCTCGCCAACCTTCATCTGACGCTGCTCGAACGAGTGGGTGTGCGTCTGGACGGCTTCGCCGACAGCAAAGGCAAGGTCGATGAGCTGCTGGCGCTGTAAAAGGCTGGAACACGTTCGCATTTACGCGTTCGTTTTGGTGCTCTCCACGATCGGCGTGCGCCCGGCCCATTCAGCGGGCTCAGAGCAGGCGTATTCAGCGGGGGCGGGGCAGCCTCATTCGCGCGCGCCGCTCGCAGATGCGGCAGAAACGAAGAATTGGTCGACCGTTCGGGCGCTCCTGAACCGGCGCGCCGATGTGAACGCCGCTCAGGTCGACGGGATGACTGCCCTGCACTGGGCGGCGTATCACGATAATCGGGAGATAGCGGAACTGCTCGTGCGCGCCGGGGCGAAGGCAGAAGCGGCGAATCGGTACGGCGTAACACCTCTCTCTCTTGCCTGCACGAATGGCGACGGCGCGATCGTCGACCTCCTCTTGAAAGGCGGCGCCGACGCGAACGCTCCGCTCGCTGGCGGGGAGACGCCATTGATGACCGCCGCCCGGACCGGATCGCCTGCCGCCGTGAAAGCGCTCGTGTCTCATGGCGCGAGTGTCGACGCCAAAGATGATCGCCGCGGCCAGACGGCCCTCATGTGGGCGGCAGCCGAAGGTCACGTGGCGGTCGTGAAGGCACTCATCGAGGCGGGCGCGGATTTCCGCATCAGTGTCCCATCAGGTTTCACGGCGCTGCTGTTCGCCGCGAGAGAAGGGCGGATCGACGTCGTTCGGGTCCTGCTCAGGGCGGGCGCCGATGCGAATGAAGCGATACCTGTCGATGGCACGCGCGGTCGCGGTTACGGCGGCCGGTTGCCGCCAGCGGGTGCCAGCGCGTTGCTCATCGCGGTCACGAACGCTCACAACGAGCTCGCGGCTTTCCTGCTGGACGCGGGCGCCGATCCGAACGCGGCGCTGCCTGGGTACACCGTCCTTCATGCCATTGCAGCAGTGCGCAAGCCGGGTGTCGGCGATAACGATCCTGCTCCGGGCGGCTCCGGGCGGGTGACGGGTCTGGAGCTCGTGAAGAGGCTCGCCGCGCGCGGCGCCAACCTCGATGCGAGGATGACGAGGAAAGCAAACTTGAACAACACACGTCTGAACGAGATCGGCGCGACGCCTTTCCTCCTGGCCGCATTGACCGCCGACGCCGAGTTGATGAGGACCCTGGTTTCGTTGGGCGCCAATCCGTCGATTCCGAATGCCGACAACAGCACGCCGCTCATCGTGGCGGCAGGACTTGCGACGCGTTCTCCGGGCGAGGATGCCGGAACCGAGACCGAGGTCCTGGAAGCCTTGCAAGTCGCGCTGGATCTCGGCGCCGACGTGAATGCGATCGACAACAACGGCGAGACCGCGATGCATGCGGCGGCCTACAAGAACCTCCCGAAGGTCGTGAAGTTCCTCGCCGCCAGGGGAGCCAGAATCCAGCTCTGGAACCAGCCGAACAAATTCGGATGGACGCCGCTCACGATCGCTGTCGGTTACAGGTTCGGGAATTTCAAGCCTTCGCCTGAAACAGAAGCCGCGATTCGCGAAGTCATGATCGCGGCAGGGGTCACACCCCCGGCCACGATTGTCGCGACCAGCCGCTAGGCGAGCAGGATGCTGAAAAACGCATCCTGAATGGCAGATCGTAAAGGGAAAATGGAAAAGACCTGAGCATTTTGCCATCTCCCATTTGACATTTTCCATCGGGTCGGTTTTTCAGCGGCTTGCCCCCTCCTCTCGCCTTTCCTCGAAGCTGAATGGGCTAACTCCCGCGTCCGGCTCGCAACCATTCGGCTCTTTTTTTCGTCTGATTCCGGTTGAGTAACAGTCACATGACTTCTTTTCTCATGGACCTTCGCTACGCGACCCGAGTGCTCGTCAGGCAGCTCAGCGCGACCGGGATCATCGTCTTCACGCTGGCCCTTGGGATCGGCGCGTCGACGGCGATCTTCAGTGTCGTGTATGGCGTACTCTTGCGGCCACTCCCCTACCCGCGATCGGACCGCATCGTGGCCGTCTCGGAGATCAATCACCGCGGCACGTATTCCCGGCTCGCCGATCCGAATTTCCGTGACTTCCGCGATCGCAACCGTACCCTTCTCGCGTTGGCAAAGTACACCGCCGGCGTCACGTCGGTTGCGGGCGGGTCTGAGCCGACGCGCAGCACTGTGGCGTCGGTCAGCGGCGACTTCTTCACAGTGATGGGCGTCCAGCCAGTGCTGGGACGCGCATTCATGACCGAAGACCTTCGCGTCGGCGCCGGGCCTGTCGTCGTCGCGAGTCACTCATACTGGACGAGGTATCTCGGATCGTCGGAGCGACTCTCGTCGCTGGCGCTCACCATCCAGCATCGCAGCTACGCCGTCGTCGGGGTGTTGCCGGCTGGATTTCAGTTCCCTGCCAACGTCGATCTCTGGATACCGGCCGAACTCGATCCGGAGAATCGCAGCCGCACGTCGCACAACTTTTCGGCGGTCGGCCGGCTGCGCGACGGTGCGAGCGTCGCACAGGCCACCGCGGATCTGAGCGAGATCGCCAAGGACATCATTCGCCACTCCGAGGAACAAGGCGACTACTTATTGATGGACGCGGCTGCCGTTCCGCTCCACACCTTCCTCACTGGTCGCGTGAGCTCGACGCTGTATGTGCTGCTCGGGGCCGTCCTCTTCCTGCTCTTCGTCGCGTGCGCGAACGTCACCAACCTCCTGTTGTCGCAGGCGACGGCCCGCGCCCGCGAGCTGGCCATTCGGCACGCGCTCGGCGCCAGGCACGCGCGTCTCGTTCGTCAGTTCATGGCTGAAGCGTTCGTGTTACTGACCGCTGGCTGCGTTGCCGGTCTGCTGGTTGCATCGATGGGGATCAGAGGTCTGCTGGCGCTCGCGCCGGCCGATCTCCCGAGACTCGACGACGTGTCGGTGAGTCTTGCCGTCCTCGGTTTCGCGATCGCGCTGTCAGCACTCGTGGCGATCGGGCTGGGGCTTCTTACGGCTGCGCGCGCCACCCGCCGCGATCCTCGCGACACGCTCTCGGAGGGCGGCCGTGGAGAAGCTGGAACGTCGAGCCTGCGCGTAGGTCGAACGATCGTCGCCGCGCAGCTCGCCATCACCGTCGTGCTGCTCATCGGCGCCGCGCTTCTCGGTCGCAGCCTCCTGCGCGTGTTGTCGGTCAATCCCGGGTTCCGCACGGACGGCATCATTGCAATGGATCTCAACCTGCCGTATTCGGATGATGAGACCGCCAAGGCGCGGCTGGTGCCCTTCTACGCCGACGTCTTCCAGCGGCTGCGCAGCATCCCGGGCGTCGAGGAGGTCGCGGCGGTGAACGCGGTTCCCATGGATGGCGGCTTGCCCGACGGTCTTTTCCTCGCGATCGCACCTCAGGAGATGCCGGCGACGATGGAAGATCTCGCGCGGCTCTTTCGACAGAAGGAACGGACCGGCACCGCCGATTACTGCGCGGCGTCGCCGGACTATTTCCATGCGCTGGGCATTCCCTTGATTCGAGGACGCCTCTTCGATGATCGGGATCGACCAGAGTCGCCGCATGCGGCAGTGATCAGCGAGTCGCTCACGCGATCGCGATGGCCTGGCGAAGATCCCATTGGCCGCACAATCGAGTTTGGCAACATGGACGGAGATCTCCGCCTGCTCTGGATCGTCGGCATCGTCGGCGACACGCGAGAGTACGGGCCCGAGCGGCCACCGCGTCCAACGGTGTACGTCAATCTGTTGCAGCGGCCGCGGTTCTCGACGACAGTCGTCATGCGATCGGCTGGCGATGTGCACGGCATCACGGCTGCTGCGCGTGGGGTGCTGCGCGACCTCGCCCCAAATGTGCCGCCCCGCTTCCGCACGTTCGAGCAGATTTACGCCGCCTCGCTCGGCGCGCGCCGCTTCAACCTGATGCTCGTTGGTGCATTTGCGGGGACGGCGTTGATTCTTGCGGTGGCGGGCGTTTACGGCGTGATGGCCTACAACGTCACGCGCCGCCGTCGCGAGATCGGCGTGCGCATCGCTCTGGGTGCGAACGCTCGCGATGTCGTGCGCCTCGTGCTCCGACAGGGACTCGTGACTATCGCAATCGGTCTCGCGGGTGGAGTCGCCGGCGCTCTCGGCCTCACTCGTGCCCTGGAGTCCCTGTTGTTCGGCGTGACGCCGACGGACCCGCTCGCGTTCACGGCGGTCGTGCTCGTGCTCGCGGGTGTTGCCTCACTCGCGTGCTACCTGCCTGCCAGCCGCGGGACGCGCGTGAATCCGGTCGAAGCCTTGCGGCAGGAATAGACCGGCGTAACCAGCCTTGGCAGCCGCCGGCGGCTGAAGCGATCATCAGCCGTCTTACACGCATGCGTGAGCAGGCCGATGAAGAAAGACGGCCTGATGGGAAATGGTGAATGGGAGATGGCAAGACGTATAGGGTTTTTCCATCTCCCATCTTCCATTTCCCATTCAGGATGCGTCTTTCACCATCCTGCCAGGCATGAGCGTGGCTCGTGAGGGAAGTACTGGCATGTCCCCACTCACCGATCTAGGCGCGACCCTTCTGACTGCGTGGCGAACCAACAGCCGAGTCACGGCGTACCTCGTGGAGCACGTGCCAGCTGCGCTCTGGGACGCCCAGGTTCCCGGGGCACCACGCCGCACGGTCCGGATGATCGCCGGACATCTGCACAACGCCCGTTGCATGTGGCTCAAAACCCTCGGGCAGGAACACGGGATCGCGATCCCCGCCTCTGTCGACCGCCGCAAGGTATCGCGTCATGAATTGCTTTCCGCTCTCAAGCGGAGTAGCAAGGGCATCGAAGCGCTCCTCGAGCTCGGCATCGCTGCAGGAGGCCAGGTCCCTCCATCGAAGGCCTACGTATGGCGCAACTTGCCTCTGGACGTCCCGCATGTCCTCACCTATTTCGTCGCACATGAGGGCCATCACCGAGGCCAGATCGTGATGCTGGCGCGTCAACTCGGTCATCGACTTTCGACTGAAGTCTCCGCTGGGCTGTGGCAGTGGACCAAGCGAATGCAGGAGGTGCGAGGTCCGCGAGGCTGATGCCTGGCTTCGAAGATCAACCAGCCGACTTTCGTGGACTATCGCGGGGCATCGACGAAAGCTCCACGGATTCTGGCAAGGAGTCGATCACCTGACGCCCGTATCGCGCTTCCTCGGCGTAGTACGCGGGAAAACCGACGGCTTTCTTCAGATCCTCGAACTCCATCGCGGCCGCCGGGCGCTCAGATCGGGCCAGACTGGCGAGCGCGGTTCGCATCGCTTGAATCGACACGTTGAGCAGCGTCAACGGATAGACCGCGATTTTGTAGCCGATCGCCTCGAGCCGTGACGGCGGCAGCAGCGGAGTCTTGCCCCCCTCGATCAGGTTGGCCATCTTCGGACCGCCGACTTCGTTGCAGTATCGGCGCATCTCGTCTTCGTCGAGCGGCGCCTCGAGGAAGGTGATGTCAGCGCCGATCTCGCGAAAAAGCTGGCAGCGCACGATCGCTTCCTCGAGGATGATACAAGCGCGAGCATCGGTGCGCGCCATGATCAGAATGCCGCTGCCCGCGTCGCGCGCGTCGACCGCGGCACGGATGCGCGTGAGCGCCTCATCGCGGCCAACCACTGACTTCCCTTCCGTGTGTCCGCACCGCTTCGGCGCGACTTGATCCTCCAGCATGATCCCCGCGAAGCCCGCTCGCGCGTAGCCCTGCACCGTGCGTTTGATGTTCTGCGCGGTGCCGAAGCCTGTGTCGCCGTCGCCGATAAGCGGAATCGAGACTGCGCGGCAGACGTTCTGGCCCTGATCGACGAGTTCGCCGTACGAGATCAGTCCGGTATCGGGCATGCCGATCCGCGCCGCCGACACGGCAAACCCGCTCATGAAGCCGAGCTCGAAGCCGGCCTCCTCAATCAGGCGGGCGGACATTGCGTCGTGACAGCCGGGCATCACCAGGATCCCGGGCCGTTCGAGGAGAGCACGCAGACGTTCGACTGGCGTCATGAGGTGCAATTTTAATGCTGACGTCCGACCTGACGCCCTTTCAGTTTCCTCACCGTGGAGAGTCATGCTTGTACGTGCGCGCGAAGCGCCTCGCTGACTTGAATCCGCAGGCCGCGGCGAGCAGGGCCGAGGGCTTCGGCAGCAAACGGTCGACGCCGTTGTTCCGCTGCTCGTTCGACGAGCCGAAACCATCGCCAGTCAGCGCGATGATGATCGCGTCTTGCGTTCGTTCATCGCTGCGCAGGAGCTGCGGCAGCCGCAGCGCCGGAGCACTCGACGTCTCCAGATCCACGACGACCACATCCGGCTGGAGCTCGCAGGCACGTGCGAAGCTGTCGTCGGTGTTCTGCACCGCGACCGGCTGAACCCCATTGCGAGCAAGCCAAACGCGTAGATCGCCAACCAGCACTGATCCTCAGCCACGATCAGTACGACCGGCGTGCGACGCAGCCGCCACCTCCTGTCGATCGCGTGCGGCGATCGACAAGACGACGTTACCGCGGCCGGGTCGTCGAGAACTGTCGGCAAGGCGACGGTTTGCGCAGCACAGGCCGAGGCGATCGAAATGGCCCTTCACCGTGCCGTAGCACTCACAGGACGCCGCTTCCAAGCTCGGGCGATCCAGGATCGTTACCGCAGACTGTAACGGGTAAAGCGTGCTATAGTCCCGCTCCCCAGTACTGCGAGCCTGCGGGTTTGCCGCCCCAAAGATACGGGAGCGTCGGTGGCAGTCTCTGAAGTCGTCCTCTGGCAACAGGACACCTGGCGATGCGTTCTGTGCTTCAAGGGTGCGCTCGCCCATCTTCGCTTGTACGAAGACGTGCGCTTGATCGCCGAGCAAACGGTCACCGCTGGTCTGGACGCGTGGCAGCAGGCCAACGCGTGGAAAACCGCTCTTACGCAGACTGTCAAAGCCAAAGGAGCCTGAGAGGATCCTCCGGCGATCGTCGCGAATGTCGTTCTCCGCGGGCGCGCGCCTCGGGCCGTACGAAATCGTCTCCTCTCACGATGGAGCTGGTCGAAGGACGGCGATCCGACCACTCGCGGAGGCTGAACGTCGTGTTCAATTGGCCGCAGATCGTTGGCGCACGAACGTGACCGCGGTCGCGGGCGAGTACCGCTGCGCCTGTGCAAAGCTGGATAGACGAACGCGACACCTGTTAGGATGCGTGGCTATGCACAGCGCACGAATGATCAGAATGTGTGGCTGTTCGGCGGATTCGCGGCAGCGTACGTCAAAGCGCCGACTGCCCGAAACGTTGAGCCGTCTTGGCCAACGTACATGACTCCAGCGTCGGCGATGCTACGCACGTTCGACCTGAAGCTCCGCGTGGACGTCGCTTTCGCTATGCGATCCTGACGTTCTCACCTCTGGGTCCCTTCGGTCCCTGTCCGCGTTCGAACGTCACCGCTTGTCCCTCTCGAAGCTCGTCGAACGACGTCTGTGTACATGCCGAGTTGTGAAAGAAGTACTCGTTCCCGTCACTCGCCAGAATGAACCCGAATCCCTTCTCCCCAACCAATCGTTTGATCGTGCCGTTCATAGCCGCCATTGCAATCTCCCGTTGAAATCGGCAGGCATTCGTCCTCGCTTGCCGATCGCGTTTGTGTAACTGTCGAGCGTTCCGTCGACCTTGGTTATAGCGCGGCGCCACGCGCGACGTCTGTTCTGTTGTGAACAGTGTGGTACCGTTCACAGCGCGTATGGACGATCGACGCAACAGTTCCCGAGAGCGATTTGATGTATGATAGAAGTTCTTTCCTGAGTTTCCCGGCCGACACCAGCCGTCAACCTCACTAAAGCGACTGCCCGGGGCGCATCTGCTCCGTCCGGTTTCGTCTGTCGAAGCAACGGTGCGAATCTCGGACAGGTCCGCGCATGACCTCTGTCACGCATATGTTCGGTCAACCGGATCCGCCGCTGATCGAAGTCTTCGACGCCGTTCACGAAGAGCTCGCACGGGCGCTCGAGGCGCGCGAGCGGCTCGATGAAGCGATCTCGGACATCGTCCGAGAGCGCGAGTCGCGCGGCAATCCGGAGAAAGATCGCAGGTCTCAAGATCATCTTGGCGGAGTTACAGGTTGCGATCGAGCGCCGCCACTCGCACGTCGTGCACTGAGGCTGAAAACCTCCGTACAGGTGGGGAATGTCAAGGGAGCACCGATGAAGAACGCCGAGGCGTACGGCCCCGAACGGTCGATCGACGACGGATGCCGTCACCTCGCCGTCCGAGTCATCGACCAGGCCTTTCGTGATCTCTCCGATTCTGGCGGATCGCGCGCGAATCGCGACAGTGCTCGCGCGTTCCTGGCGGGATCGTGGATGCTGTACCGCTGGTGTGAAATCGCCAATGTCAACGCGTCTTGGACGATCGCCCGAGCGAGGACGCTCGACCGCGCGTTTCAATCGAATACGAGCCGACCTGAAGGAGGTCGATCTCATGTTGCAGACAGTTTCACGGGCCTGGATCGTCGGCGGCATCTGGTCCGCGGCACTCGCCAGCGTGATCGCGACCAGTATGGCGATGGATGCGAGGCTTTCGACGAGCGCGCTCCTCTTCGTGATCGGCGCGGCACCAGCCGTCGTGATGATACTCATCAGAGCCGGCGCGCCATCGGCGAGCGTGACTGAGATTCTTCACTCCGTGAACGCAGACGACGGCGGCCGATCGTGACCGTCAGGAGCGGTCGACGCGCGGAACCCTGTTCACGGCGGCTCAGGCTCGATTTCTCCAGCGCGTCGGCGTGGCCCCGATGAAGGTGTGGAGGCGACCGGAAGCCACAGAATGAACTGAGATCCAATCCCGACATCGCTTCGAACCGTCAGGTCGCCCCCCATCAGTCGTGCGAGCCGTCGAGCGATCGAGAGGCCGAGCCCCGTTCCGCTGACGGCGTCGCTCAGCCGCGTCTGCTCGAACGGCTCGAAGATCGTCGCCAGACGATCGGCGGCGATTCCCTCATCCGTATCTTCGACGCGCACGTAGACCCACGGGCCGTGACCCGTCAGCGCCGCGTCGGGTTCGTCCGCGGTGCCGGCGCTGACGGTAACCCGTCCGGCTGCCGGCGTGAACTTGATCGCATTCGACAGCAGGTTGGTTACGATCTCACGCACGCGCGCTTCGTCACCCCAATACGCGAGCTCCGCCGCGGAACCCGAAACGGAATTCGTGACCACAACGCGTTTGATCTTGGCCTGCGGCTCGATATCGGACAGCGCACTCTCGATGCGGGACCAGACGTGAGGGTGCGAGCTTCACGGGTATTCGACCGGCCTCGATGCGTGTCATATCCAGCACGTCGTCGACAATCTGTTGCAAATGCCGGCCGGTGTTGCGTATCTTCGTGACCAGCGTTCGGTGCGGTGCGTCTTCGGGCGTTTGTCGGTCCAGTAATTCGACGTACCCCAGGATCGCATTCAGCGGGTTTCGTTTCTCGTGGCTGACGCTCCCGAGAAACAGGCTTTTGAGCCGATTCGCCTCTTCGGCAATCCGCCGAAACTCCCGCGCGTCGTTCGCTCCCGCGAGTGCCGCTTCAACCGCGCGTCGCGCCGTGATGTCGCGCATGACGCTGACGAAACCCAGGACAGTTCCGGCCTCGTCTTTGAGGGCGGTCAGCGTGACGCCGGCCCAGAACGTCGAACCGTCGCTGCGGACGCGATGCCCCTGTCCCGTGTACTCGCCGCGTTCGGCAGCGACACGCAGATCGGATTGCGCGGAGCGGTCGCTGAATTCCGCCTGGGGGTAGAGCACGCGAAGATGGCTGCCCTCCGCCTGTGACTTGGTCCACCACGTCATCAATCGCGCGCCTCCCCCCAATAGCGAATGATTCCGGCCGGGTCCATCAGGAACACGGCATAATCGCGGACGCTGTCGCCGAGCATCGTGAAAAGACGATGTGCACCGAGGCCCGGGAGGTCGGGGTGCTCCGTGGCGGCGCGTGTCGTCGGCCGTGAGTCACTCTGTCGGCGCGGTGCAAGACGACGTTCAGTCGCCTCCCGATTGGGCACGCCTCGATGGTTGCCAGGCAGCGCGCTAGAGGCTTCCGTCGCGTGAGAACTCGGTGTCGCACGCTCGGCGCCGCGAGATTCCGCCGGCTTTTGGGGCATCGATGGCAGGGGTGGGGTGAACCGTCACGCCGATCCTAGCAAACCGTGCCTCTGCCTGGCATCGGAAATCGCGTGCACCGTTCGACGCAGTGTGAAAGCGACAAGACTGTTACTTCGTCCCCCGCGTGTTCGACACACAGCACGAGTCTCACGCTGGCTACTTTCGTGGCGCGCGCCGTTTGCGGGATGTGCCGCGTATGGAAACGGTCACGGCAGCCCGGGACCGCTCAGGTCATGAGGTTTGGCGGCCGATCCGGCTATCGGTGGTGATCTGGTCGATTTCGGCTCTGACGAGGTCGAGATGATCGATTTCCAGTTCGACGCTGGTCGAGAGGGACAGCAGATGCTTGTGAATCTCCTCCACCGTTCGGGCGAGCTCGGAGAGGTGAGACCCACGGTCTGCAACGGTCGACCGGCCCTTAGCCGAAAGCCCTGACCGGAACGCGCCGCGTTGCATTCTGCAGCGCACCTCGACGACTGTGTGTCGGCCGCGTGCAACAGCGCGCTGTGTTGACTGCCCCAGTGCGCGGTTCTCTTCAATCCGCCGATGAAGCAGACGCACTTCGTCCCGTGGCCGCGCGCCCTTGAGCGGCTGTTGCGGGGGAACAGGAGGTTGCCGAGAGACCAGCTTGAACATGGCTCCTCACCACAAATCGCTTTGGTGAGGCTGGACTGACGCCGGATTGGCGCGAGCGGCAGGGCTCAGAAAAGCTGACCGAGCGTAGCTGACCCGCAGCCGCAGGTCAAGGTCAGCGTTGATTTGATCAGCGTTGATATGGCTATCAGAGTGGCGCGCGGACGCGGTCACGTGGGATTCGGACGGCTCGCAAAACGCGCGCGATAATCTGAAATGTCCTCGAGCGGCGGGGACGTTTGCTCGAGCAGCCGTTGGGCGGTAACTGCGGGGTAACTCTCCGACCGCCACCACTCAGGGCGGCTTCCAGGTGGCGCAATGCTCGATACGAGTGAGGTGCCGGCGGTCACTCGAGGAACTTCTCCATCGCGTGCATGGCATCCTTGTCTGGCGCCATACCTGCCTCGGCATGCAATCCGAGTCCGGCTGTGAGCGTTACGACGGCGCCGAATTCGATGAAACGAGGAATAGGTCGCATCAAGGCTTCGAAGTCTGACGGCGTGAACAGGTTGGTTGGCCGACGCGGTACGGCGACGGCTGCGCTACGGAAAGCGCGAAGGGCTTTGATGAGAGATCCCCGCGGGGTGGGGTCGAAGACTCAGGAAAGCGGCGAGTCTACAACGTGCGCCGTCGCTTACACGGCCACCCACGTGTCGACTTTGGCCAAATCGATACCAAGAACACATTCACCCGCCCGCGAACAGACATAGTTCGTCGCGCCGTGCGGTTCCCCGTTCAACTTGCGTTGGATTCTCGTCTGAGGGGAATGACAGACCGGACAAATGTGCAGCACAACGGGGTGTCGCGTGGGCTTGGGTCCGCTCATCGATGTCGTCTCCTGAATGAGTCGAAAGCTGTGTACCGATTTGTCTCCCGACGCCTGACGTTCCACACCTCGCCGCACCTGGTGCATCGCCAGTACGTCGACGCAGTCACTACCCTGCTCGTTGTCGTCAGTTCCGTCGACCGACAGGCAGGACACGCCGACGGCGTCGTCACGGGGTCGTCGGCTTCGCTCCGGTTCGTATTCGGCTGATCGCGCATTCAGACCCTTTCCGCACGCTCGATGACCAGGCATTCACATGCGCGTGCGGGCACGAAGGCCCTGTGCATCGCACGTGCAGTCCTGCCAGCATCCGACAATGCGGCAGGCGCGGCTGACTCACACGTCGAACCCGACACGCCGTAGACTGGGGAGGAGCTCCTCTTCCATGACCTGTTCCAAGTGGTCGACGCCGCCAGATCGCCGCTGAAACTCACGACGGGAGCCGTCCTGATTTCCCCTCCGCAGCATGTGTACGCTGTCGCGCATGCGCGCGACGACGGATTCCATCGCCCCGCGTGCGTCGAACGCCGCCCGCAGTTCGCCAGCCGAACGACGGACGTGTCCATCGGGATCCGACTTGAGCGCCCCGGCCAGGCGTTCGATGTCTGCCAGTACGCTCTCGATATCTGCGAGTTTCTTCGTCATTGCAGGCCAGTCTTTTCAGCCGTGAGCCGGCCGCAGTACGAGCGTGAACGCTTCAAGCTCTGAGTGGAGAGGAGGAATCGGGGCCAACGCTGCACCTCGTGCGTGAGGAACGCTCAACTCAGGTGTAGCGGCACGCCCGGTGACGGGCTACGACATCGAAGTTGGATGCGGCCGAAACGCGACCGCATCGGTGAGAGTACTCCTTTTCAGGCGAATCCGCAAACGACGACCGAAAACTTTGACTGGTCCGGCGGCGCGATGGTAACGGGCTTGCCGCCCGACGCAGGAACCTGCAGCAACCCGAGCGATGATTGCGTGAACACGATCGTGTCGTTCGCGCCCCAGCTCGCGCCGCTGAAGTAGGCAACAATCGCGCAGATCGTCGTAGCTGGACCACCGGCCGTCGGAACGCGTTTGAGCTCCAGAGAGGTGGAAAAACCGAGAGATCGGCCATCGGGCGAAAAAGAACGGGTTCAGTCCCCCCTCGGTGCCCGCGATTGGCCTGACATCGAGTTGATCCAGGACGCGAATGGACGCGAACAACGAACGCGGCGTACTACTTTGGGACTGGGGACGAATTTGCGTGCTCTTCGCGTCGAGATAGAGCCGTGCCGCATCGCCGAGCGATGGCTTTCTTTGCCTTACAGCCGCTGAGTTGCTCCGCAAATCGAGTGGCTCGCGTTCGTCAGCCGCTGAATGATTCTGCGCTTGTGTGCAATGCAGCACAGACAACCATTCGGCAGGATGCCAAGCTGGTATGGCGAGCATATGCCGTTCTGACCAGGCCGTCGCTCCGGCATGGGCCGGATCGATCACCCGACGATCTCCGCCGCTGCGCGTAAATGGGAGTACACCGCTCCATGGACATGGTTACGATCTCCGCGAAACACGTCGCCTCGCACCGCAACCAGCCCTGTGCGGTCTGCGCTGCCATGTTCATCCCTGCGGAAGACACCGGTTCGCGAGTATTCTCCGTGAGCCTTCCCCATGCGGAAGCTTTTGGCGCATTGCTGTGCGGTGGCTGTTATTCCAAGTGGTCACACGGAACGACAGTCACGCTTCGCCAGAACGTCTCTCGGTGATCCACCGGCTACCGGCTGCACCATTCGACGAATTCGTGCTCGAGACTGTCGCGCACGATCATGACGTGGCTGATTCGTTCCTCCTTAAGCAGGATCGCCGCGGCAGCTCGCGCATCGTCCAGCGTGTCATACGGCACCCAGACGGCCGGAAAGTTGGATCCAGAGCCTCTCTTGACGGTCGTAATCAGTCTGAACATCCGATCAGCTGCATCCTTTGACAGCGGGCTCGCCGGGCGGTGCTCCGCCGGCAACCGGGTCCGACTCGTTGCGCTCCGGGCTGCCATGCTCATCGAGCCACGCGAGCAGTTGGCGAATGCTCCCTGATGCGAGGGCGATGCTGGTGTCCGCGGCGCCGTAGTACAAATTCACGGTGTCGCCGTCGGGTGCCAGCGTGTAGCCGCACGGGAACGTGACGTTTCCGACGTCGCCGTGCCGTTCGTAATCAGCCTCGGGACCGAAGATCGGTGGTACGGCCGGCATGCCGTGCGGGATTAGATCAATCTTGCTGGTAGCGACGGGGTGAACTTCGCGGAGCAGCTCTGCACCCTGCGCACTCATGACGACGAGTCGCTGCGACAGCTGTGACACCTCGTCCAGGACAGCCCGCTGGGTCACGCTCGGCTCGGCTAGGATCGTGTGCAGCGTCGTCACGATCGGCATGCGCAGCTGACGCAGGAGCGTCAGCAGATGACTGCCCGCCTTGCCGCCGAAAATCCCGTATTCGTGCTGCACCGATACGACGTCGAGGCCGGCAACATTCAGGAAGTCTGCCGCGCGTCGATAGGACGCGCCGTCACCCTCGGCGATCTCGAACCGCACCCGCGGGGGATAGGCGTGGCGGCGTCTGGCGTCGTTCATCGCCAGGACGAAACAGTCGGCATCGGGGAGCGCCGCAGCCAGTCCATCGGTCAAATGGGTCGTGAACGTCGCGATTCCGCATCGCCGCGGCAGCAGATGATGCCGAGCACGGCGACTCCTCGAAGCCGCGCGTGAGCCGTCGCGTCCTCGCCATTGTGACCGATCGTGGCCGTCGCACTCATCGCGTATCCGTAGCGTCGTTGCTCGGCGCACCCCGATCTGCGGAAAGGGCCGGCGGATTGTCGGCCTCGTACGGGACCGCAATCGAGGAATCGGCACGCCACGACCGCTCAGCGAGCGTCGAAACCGCGAGTAACCCGATCGTCACCAACAGGATCCAGCCGAACGTGGAGCCGGAGATGGAGTCGGGAGCGAACGTTGTCCATACCGAACCTACCAACGCGGCGCCGGCCACGAGATAAACGAATGTGCTGCGTCTGTCCACCATGCCTGCCTTCACAACATCATGCGGAGGGTTTCGAGAAGGAGCCGAATGACCAGCGCCAGCGGCGTCCCCACAATCAGAATCACGAGCGGAATGGAGATCGCCATCA
>Ga0114129_10000559_pt1 | contig 45714 bp, 40 predicted proteins | sample RhiMetdeltSRZDD1_FD_80071 | JGI IMG/M metagenome (GOLD analysis project Ga0114129, IMG submission 80071) | Populus rhizosphere microbial communities from Tennessee, USA - Rhizosphere MetaG P. deltoides SRZDD1 (version 2) (version 2) | ecosystem: Host-associated > Plants > Roots > Rhizosphere >...
ACCGCCGGGAGCAAGGCCAGGGCAAGCAGGAAGCTGATGAGTGCGCCGATCGTTCGGCGTTGGCGTCGCGGACAGGGCAGGTCAGAGGCTTTCATTGGCAGACTCCCAACGGTTTTTGCAGTGCTCAGCGGAATGGTGGGATCGGACGAGCGGCAGAGACGCGAAGCGATCAACAGCGCAGCGAGGCCACGGCTTCAGCGACGGGCACGATCTGAGCCTCCGACCTGACGGCGCATTCCACGATGGATTCGAAGAACGAAGGGGTGCATCCGAACGGCGTCGGGGAATTGCAGACGTCGTGCGTGGCGAAGATCAGCCACCCACGCGCGTCGCGATTCTGTTCGATCACGTTCCTGACGACGTCGCGACAATGGCGGGCTTTTTCCAGAAAGTACGCATGCAGGTAATTGAGGTCGGTATTCCCGACATTGAAGGTCTGGCCGCCGCCGCGTGCACAGGTGAAATGACGGCCGACGATTCGCTTGGTGTGTGGCCGGGGCGGACTGATTGGATAGGAAAACGTCTTGAAGAGAGCGCCCGGGACGAGCGTGTGGAGGGCCGCGCTGTTCTCGAGGATCGACTGTTCGAAGACCGTCGTTCGTGTTTCCCACGAGTGGCAATGATGAAACGTGTGACAGCCGAGCTCGTGGCCCCGTTCGACGAGCTCGGCGAGGTGTTCGACGGTGCAAATCGCGCCGGTTGGCGCGGTCTTGCCCATCAGGCCCAGCGATGCGTAATAAGTCCCTCTCAGCCCAAACCGCTCGAGAATGGCGCCGCCGGTGAGTAACGCCGATGTAGGAAAATCGTCGAAGGTGAAAGAAATGATCGGCCTCTGCCGGTCGATCGTCACCGGCCGCGTGAAGAGCGAGCCGGCAGCCGTTCGCTGACAGAAGCCGTGAAGCCGTTGCCAGATGGTTGGCGACAGAGGAGCGGTCATCGGAATGAAGGAATCGTGGGGACTGGAAAGTCAGACGATCAAGGGAGCGGCGCTCCGAGGAACCCAGCCGATACGGACTTCGCGGCAGTCATCCGCACCGTGCAGGTCGCTCCAGACGCCGTATCGCACCCGCTCCAGCCGGTAAAGACGGTGCCGTTGCCCGTGGTGGCCGTGAGCGTCACCTGCGTGTCGCTGTCATAGTCCGCAGAGCAGTTGGAGCCGCAGTTGATCCCGCCCGGCGCTGAAGTCACGGTCCCGCTGCCCATGCCGGTCTTTGTGACGGTCAGCGTGAACATGCGGATAAAGGTCGGCGTGACGGACCGAGACGCATTCATGGTCACACCGCAGATTGCAGCGTTGGCCGAATCGCAGCCACTCCAGCTCGAGAACCGCGATCCGGTCGCGGCTGCTGCGGTCAGCGACAGTGAAGTGCCGACGCCATACGAAGCCGTGCACGTGTCGCTGGAGGCGCTGCAGTCGAGACCCCCGATATTCGCGGTCACGCTGCCGCGCCCGCTGCCGGCCTTGGTCACGGTCAGTGTCGGCTTGATGAACGTCGCGGTGACCGTGCGCGACGCATTCATCGTCACGCTGCACGTGGCGCCGGAGACGCCGTCACAACCGCTCCACGCGCTGAACGTCGAACCGTCGAGCGGTGTCGCGGTGAGCGTGACGGCGGTTCCGGAGTTGTAAAAAGCGGAGCACGTTGGCCCACAATCGATGCCGGCCGGCACCGACGTGACACTGCCGATACCGTTGCGGACCACGGTGAGCTGCGGCTGGCCGCCACCACCCACGGTGAGCGTCGCGCTGCCGGTCTGGCCGTTGAACGCGGCCGTGATCGTCGCGGAGCCAGGCGCGCGGCCCGTTGCCAGACCAGCCGCGTCGATTGTCGCGACGGTCGAGTTGCTGCTGGTCCAGGTCGCGTTGATTCCGACGACCGTCGCCGGCGTGTGCGTATCGGCGGTCGTTCCAGTTCCGAGCTCGCCGTACGTGTTCATGCCCCAGCAGCGCACCAGACCGCCTTGAAGAACAACGCAGCTATCGTTGTTGCCCGCGGCAACGGAGCTGGTGGCGGTCGTAATGCCGCTGACGCCTACAGGTGCGAGCGCGTCCGTTGTGGTTCCGTTGCCGATCTGGCCGTTGCTGTTATACCCCCAGCATCGCGCCGTGCCGTTCTGGAGCGTTGCGCATGAGTGGATCACGCCTGCTGACACGCCGACGGCCGTGTTGATCCCGCTGACCACGACCGGCGTGTTGGAGTCCCAACCGGTACCGTCGCCGAGCTGACCCGAGTAGTTGAGGCCCCAGCAGCGGATCGTTCCGTCGCCAAGCAGCGCGCAGGTGTGGAAGTCGCCGCTGCTCACGGCGGATGCCGTCGTGATGCCGACGACCGTTACCGGCGTGAGCGCCGAGTTTCGCGTGCCGTCGCCGAGTTGGCCGGAGATGTTGTCGCCCCAGCATCGCACCGTGCCGTCCTGGAGCACCGCGCACGAGTGATACCCGTCGGACGCCGTGATCGCGACTGCGGTATTGATGCCGACGACGGTAACCGGGACCGAGGAATGGGCGGTACTCGGCCCGCCTCTCTGCGACACCAGAACGCCATGCCCGTCGCCGAGCTCACCGTAGCTGTTGTCGCCCCAGCATTTGACCGTGCCGTTCTGCAGCAACGCGCACGCGTGCTTGTATCCTGCGGCGACCGCAACCGCTGTGGTGATCCCGACGACGTTGACAGGAGTGCTCGAGTTCGTCGTGGTCCCGTCGCCCAATTCGCCGACCTCGTTCATCCCCCAGCACTGCACGGTGCCGTTCTGGCGAACCGCGCACGAATGGAATCCACCCGTCGTGACGCCCGTGGATTGCGTCAACTGGGACACCGGCACCGGTCGCGACGAATCGGTCAACGTCCCGTCGCCAAGCTGCCCGGCGCTGTTGTTACCGGCGCACCGCGCCTCGCCGTTCTGAAGAAGAACGCAGACGTGATAGTCGCCGGCGACGACATCGGCCGCATTGCTCACACCCTGCGCGGTGAATGGCTGCGCCTGGCCGACGGTGATCGTCGGATTGGCCGGCGAGACCGTGAGGCCTTGCGCAGCTGCGCCGGTTGGGATGATTGCGAAACACACGACGGTCGAGACGATTATCGGAATGGTTACTTTCGGATTCATCGTGGTTCCCCCCCGGATCTTAAAATTAGCCGGCAGGATTCTGATCCCGGTGTTACGGGATCAGCATCCGGTACGTCGCGCTGCCGGTTGGACTTGGCGACCAGCCTGTGGCGACCGCGATCGCTCTGATGGTGGTTGTTCTGAGCACGAGGATCGGACCGGTGCAAGTGTTTGCATCACGAACGTTTCCAGAAAGCCTGGTTCGACCGCGTTGACCGATTGAGCGAGCGGGAGAAAAAATGGAGCCGGCGGGAGGTTTCGAACACTCCGTTTGCCGATTACAACTCGGCTGCTCTGCCATTGAGCTACACCGGCCTGCGAATTGCCGTGGACCTGTACCAGATGCGTCGAGCTGCAAGAAGAGGCGCGATCACGCTTCCCGGAAGGAGTTCGAGAAGACCGCGGTGCAGCTGAAGGGCGATCGAGATCCGCCCTTTCGCTGTCAGCGGCACGTAGTATCTCGGGATGTCGATCTTCTCGAAGCCATTTCGGCGCTTGAACTCGGTGAGCGGGTTGTCGGTTCGTTTGTTTCCGTAGCTGTACTTCCCGTACACGAGATGAGAGATTCCGGCAGCCGCGCAGTGCGTCACCGCGCGTTCGAGCAGGGCGTTGGCCGGTCGCTTGTCCTGGTGAGAAGCCTTCATCAGGATGCCGAGGATCGAGGCCAGTGTGCCCATATACACCAGTTGCACGAAGCCGATGAGCTCGCCCTGAAAGTGCGCGACGACGAATTCGGAGCGGTCTGCGAACGATGAGTAGTCCTGTTTCACGCGCTCGAAGTCTTTGCCGTAGTGCGCGAATGGCTTGCCCTGTCGCATCGGCGATTCGTTGTTGATCGAGACGATGCCGCGAATCAGATCGTCATTGAGGGTTGTCGTTCCGACTGACACGCCGCGCTTCGCAGATCGCCGTACATTTTTTCGCGTCTCCTGCGGCAACGCCTCCCACCACGCGGTCGGATCATCGAGCCGGATGGCGGCAACGTTGTCCCACTGCATTGGAAAGGCGTAATGCGGCGTGACGTCGGGCGGTCGTTGGGCGAACGTGAAAATATCGGCTGCGAACGCCTGTCCGTGATGATTCGTCAGTCGGTCGATGTACGACTGAGGATCTTCGACAGGCCGATCCAGCCAGCCTTCGTCGTGGACCATCGCCGTTTTGATCCAGCGACCGGTCGTGATGACGTGTCGACCGTGAACCTCGATGGCCGGCACGAGAGACCGCTTACCGTTTACGCCAATCGCAACGTGATGGGGATTCATTCTCCGCTCGTCCTATTCCGTGACGTACGATTCACGAATGGGTCGTATCCCGACGACGGCCAGCAGCCTGCCGACGTGGTCGCAGAGCTTGACGAGGCACGTCATGAACCAGCCCTGGCCGAGGAACAGGGTGAAGGGGAGCGCGGCGGTGTACGCGGGCGCCGCAATCACCGACTTGGCAATCGCCCGCGAGCGGGCTGTCGTATGACGGGCCGACGCTGCCCCGCGGAGGAGCGCCCGCTTCACCATGAACGTGCGGTTCCAGCGGATCGGCGGCACCGTTTCGTAGGCCACCGCCTCATCGCACCAGACGAACCGGTGCCCTTTCGCAATCATTCTTCGGAAGAAATCCTGGTCTTCGCCGACCAGAAACTCCGGGCGGAACGGCGGTGCATCGTTGCCGAACAACTCGGATTTGAGCAGCACGTTTCCCGTTCGCCCCTTCCGCCAGTCGATGATGAACCCCGTGGGGTAGGACGGTCGATCGTAGAAGCGGCCGGCAACCACCCAGCGGGGAGGCTGCTGGTCGAAGTGCGGTTTGACCGGGCCGAGTGCGCCGTCGGTGCCGTAATCGCGGCACGCCTGGAACAGCGTCAGCAGCCACTGCGCGGTCGGCCATTCGTCGTCGTCGATGAAGGCGATGAAGTCGCCGTGTGCGTGCGCAATCGCCTTGTTGCGCGTGAGCGCGATGTTCTGCTGCGGTTCCGTGCAGTAGATCACCGGCAGCGTCGACGCCGGACCCGACCACTCGGTGACGATGGACCTCGCCGACTGGCGCGCGTCGTTGTCGGCTACGACAACGGAATACGTGAAAAGACCGTCAGTGTCCTGAGCGGCGAGCGCTGTCAACAGCCGTCGCAGCAACGGCAGCCTTTTGTATGTGCAAATGCACACACAGACGTGCGGCTTGCGGTTCGTCATGAGCCGGCGAAGAGCTTCCTCAGACGGCCCATCTGCTCGTGGCGGCGGAACGTGACGAGCTCGACTGGCACGGGGCGCTCGACCCGCCGAACGGCCGCCGAAATATATCCGGCGAGCAGGGCGAGGCCGCCGACAACATAGGGCCGCTTCGTGATCTGGTAGGCGGTCCGGAAGACTTCCCACACGGGATGACCGCCGAGCATGTAGTCGACTGCGCCGCTTTTGTAACGCGCCATCACCAGGCCGCGGGCGGCGGTTCCCATCTCGCGGTGGTGGCGATAGACCTTCTCAGGGAACGTCCGGGTCTTCCAGCCCTTCATCCTCGCGGTAATCACCGCAATATGATCGACGCCACCGGATTTCGACGCGACGTAGCCGCCGACGTCTTCGAGGCATTTCCGTCGGAACACCTGCAGCGGCCCGGCGACGTGCTCGATGCTGACGAAGCGGTAGTCGTAGTGCAGCGACTTGTCCTGAAAGGCAGTGCCGACGACACCGAGCCACGGATCGGCGGCGAGTCTCTCGAGCAGGAACTCGAAGTACGTGTCGTCGAACGACACATCGGCGTCGAGATTGCCGATCACCTCGTAGTCCACGGAGGCGATCCGCACCAGGCCGTTATTGAACGCGTACGCTTTCCCGGCGAAATGACGCTCGCGGCGGGGCGGCATCTGCACGAGCTCGATCCACGGATTGTCGCGCACATGGCGGCGCACGATCTCGACGGTGCCGTCGGTCGATCCATCGTCGACGATCACCCACCTCAACGGGCGAACCGTCTGCGACACAACCGATTGGATTGTGAGCTCGATGAACTCGGCCTCGTTGCGGGCGGCAGTGACCAGCACGTAGCCGGGCAGATCGTTTCGCGTTCGACTTACTGACGCCATGAAAAATTCCTTTCTAGCGGCCGTCGGACGAGCAGCGGTGTCGTTGTCGCTGGTGTGTGGCAACTTCCTGAGAGCGGGACGCCGTTGCGCCTGGCTTGTCAGGCCAGTGATGGTTGTTCGAGTGCGCGCCCCCCAACGGCGCGGACCTTCGATCCAGCCGTTGACTGCGCCACGGCAAGCAGATTGGTGAGCGCGAGAAACAACTGAGATTGCGGCCATCGCAGGAATGGCAGGCGGTGCCGGATTCCGCCGATGTAGAGACGCGTCATCCAATAGCCCGCGGGCAGTTGGCCGCGATGCACGAACCGGGCAGCGAGCGTCTCGGCAATGGTGAAGGCTTCCGGAATGGAGTGTGCGAGCAGGGCGCCGAGGCTGACTGCCTCGGCAACGTTGTACATCTCGATGCGGACGATCTGCAGCCGGGGCGCGATGGCGTAGGACCGCGGGTTGTCATCGGCGTCGAACAGCGAGCGGCGATACCACTCGTAGCCGCGGCGTATCGCGAGGGCAACCGCATCGCTCCGCAAGTCGCGGTTGAGTTTGAAGAGATTCTTCAGCACGAAACAGGTGTGGAAGTGGTCGATGAACGCCTCGGCCGGACTGTCGATCGCGTAAAGCCATGATCCGTCCGGCCGCTGTGCATCCAGAATGAATTGAAGGTTCTTCGAGGCCTTCGCGCGATAGGCCTCGTTGTGAAAGCGTTTGGCTGCGTCGAACAATACGAAGGCCCGGTAGGCGCTGGCGTTGACAACCTTGCTGCCATCGAACGGCGTGTAGCTGCCGGCCGCTGCACGCGACGCCGTGGGCGTGTCGCGCAGATCGTCGGACACAAATGCCGCAATTGAGGCAGCCACATCCCGGTAATACGCATGTCCGGTCAGATCGAAGAGCCGCGTGAATACCTCGTAGCAGTACGGTGTGGCGGTAATGAGCGGCGTCCGCTTTTTCACCAGACCAGTGGCGTTCTGCCAGTCGAATGGATAGCCCCAGCCCAGGCCGCTCTTCCAACTCACGCTCTCCATCAGCAGGTCGTCGGCGAGCTCTCGAGCCTTCTGCATCCAGGAGTCGCGCCTCGAGATCTCGTACAAGTTCAGGAAACCCAGGGCCAGTTGTGCGTCGGCGGTCGGATACCGGTCTTTGCGGACCAGCACGGTTCGAGACCGCGGCCAGATGATTTCCATCAGAATCAACGGCGCGGTCAGCAGCAGACCGAGCGGATGCTTCCGGTAATACAGCCGCCGCGCGAGCAGCCCGTATCGAGTGCCCCAGACGTCGTAGGGGTCGTAAGTCGCGTAACCCGACCGCTCGAGCCACGCAACGAATCGCTCGACGCTTGCCCACAGCTCGCCGGTGTCAACGTGGCCCGGTCGCTCGGTCATGACGCTCGCGCTCGTACGGCAGCCAGGCCGCCGTGTTCTTCAACGGGCAGGCCGGCCGCAAACGTTTCGCGACCGGCGTGAACCTGGAGGAGGACATTGACGATTCGAGGTGCCGCTCGTCCGTCCCAACGCTCAGGCACGACTCCCTGTCGCGGCCTTTCAAGCTGTCGACGGATCGCCGCCTTGATCCGCGGCGGCGTCGTACCGGCGATGATGTTGGTCCCGTGCAAGACCGTCACCGGCCGTTCGGTGTTCTCCCGCACCGTGACACACGGGATGCCAAGGCAGGTCGTCTCTTCCTGGATGCCGCCCGAGTCGGTGACGACAACCCGCGCATGCTTCATCGCCGCAAGGAAATCGATGTATCCGAGCGGATCGACCAGCACGATCCGCGCTCGATTCGTTGTTGGGCTCAGGCCGAAGTCGTCGATGCGGCGCCGCGTCCGCGGGTGCACCGGGAACACGATCGGGCATACCGTGGCCAGCTCGTCGAGGCCGTTGAGAATGTTCAGGAATGCGTCTCGATCGTCGACGTTGCTCGGACGGTGCAACGTCAGGAGCGCGTAATCAGTGATCGCGCCGCTGCGGGTTCGAAGTCCCAAATCATCCAGCACGGTCGACCCGTCCGCCTTCTTTTTGGACGCGATGAGCGAGTCGATCATGGTGTTGCCCACGAAGTGCATCCGCTCGGGCGGAATTCCCTCGTTCCGCAGATTTTCGAGGCCACTTTCCTCCGTGACGAACAGCAGATCCGACACGTGATCGGTCAGCACGCGATTGACTTCCTCCGGCATCGATCGATCGAAGGAGCGAAGTCCTGCCTCCACGTGGGCAATGCACGGACGGGTGCCGGCGGCATCGAACGCGATCTTGGCGGTCACGACCGCGCACGCCACGGTTGAATTGACGTCGCCGACGACCAACACGAAATCGGGCCGCTCAGCCAGCAAGGCGGCCTCGAATCGCAGCATGATTTCAGCCGTTTGTACGGCGTGCGATCCCGAACCGACGCCGAGGCTGATGTCCGGCTGCGGAAGCGACAGATCGGTGAAGAACGACCCCGACATCCGCTCGTCGTAGTGCTGACCGGTATGGAGGAGAATCCGTTGAATCGTCTCGACGGGCGTGCGGAGGTCCTGTGGCTCGGTCAAGGTGCGCCGGTTGTGTTCCTCGATGGCGGCAACGATCGGCGCCGCCTTCATGAAGTTGGGTCGGGCGCCGACGATGATGAGGATTTTCATCGGTGTCGTCCTGCTGGTGCGACGTCACGAGATCCCATGATGTCGATGATGTGCGCCACGATCGTGCTCAACGCGCTTCGATCGCTCGTATCGGGCTTCGCCGGCCGCAGCCGTCGAGTGACGGCGATCTTGTGAACGTCCGAAACGGTTTCGAGCAGCACGAGCCGGCCATTCCCGCTCAAGTACCGATCGACCGCACCGATGTGTCCGCGAAACACGCTGTAGACCGGAACGCCCAGCGCCGCCGCCTCCCGGTTCATCGTGCCGCCGCCGCTGATCACGAGGTCCGAATACCAAATCAGGTTGAGCCCGTCGACGACGCGCTCCGGGATCCGCAGCTGGCCGGTCGCGAAGAGCGCCGGCCACTTGTCCTTCATGACCGCCGCCTGTTTGTCGTTCCGCGGAATCGCGACCAGTCTCACCGCTGCCGTCCGGCTGAGGAACTCGACGGCGGCGTCGAACAGCTCATCGCTCTTCGGTGTGTGGTAGTGCGCTTCGTTGGCTGGTGGACGCAGCGTCACGACCAGGTCGTGTGCGCGCAGCCCAAGCTCTGTTCTGATCGCTGGATCAGGAACGAATCGAGGGACGTAGACGTCTTCCTTGATGCCCCTGTACTTCAGGAGTCGATTTCTGCCGGACGGCAGCGCCGTGTCGGGAATCACTTCCGGACACATTTGCCACGTCGGGTAGATCACAATGGAACCGGTCGAGAATTCGTAGTCGGTAATCGCCAGCGACGGTATGCGCAGCGCTGCCGACACGATCAGCTGCGATCGTGAACAGTGCGAGACCGCCAGCGCGGGCTTCTCTTTGATCACGGTCGGCATCAGCTGTGTGGCGCGCCAACCGAGGCCGATCAATTTGCGCAGTCGGTTCCTGCCGGAATGGCGGCCGATGAGCCGATAGTCGAGCTGAAACCGGTCGGCCAGCTCGCGGACCTGGAAACAGTCGCGAGCCGTGATGATCGTCGTGCAGCCGCGCTGTTCGAGCGCCTCGATGATCGGCGCGAAGAACGGAACGTGCGGGGAATTGTCCAGGTCGATCCAGATCTTGCCCGTTGCCGCCTGCGCCGCGCCGGCGGCTGGCGGGCGGGGAGTGGCAATTGCGATCTCCGGTGGCGAGAGAGTGAGGGATGCCATGGCGATATTCAGCTGCGCGACAGCAGCGCGAGCGAACCACCGTGCGCGTCGAGCGGCGAGAGCGCTGCAATCACACGCGACACAACCCGGTCCTGCTGCGACGGCGTCAGCCCCGGATACATCGGCAACGACAGTATTTCTGCGGCGACGGATTCGGCCACTGGGAAGTCGCCGGCTCGATAGCCCAGGTCGGCATACGCCTTTTGGAGATGCAACGGCGTCGGGTAATGAATCTGAGTGCTGATTCCGGCCCGAGCGAGCTCGGCCTGGAGGCGATCGCGGCCGCGCACGCGAATCACATACAGGTGGTACACCGACGTTGCGCGTGCAGGCGCAGGCGGTGCCACGACGAGATCATGTGCGGACGCGAGCAACGCGTTGTAACGCCTGGCACACTCGCGTCGCTGGTTGTTCCATTCCTCCAGGCGCCCGAGTTTGACGCGAAGGATGCCCGCCTGGATCGCGTCCAGTCGTCCGTTGTAGCCCTCGATGTCATGGAAGTACTTCTTCGATTGACCGTGATCGCGCAGCATCCGGCAATGCCAGGCGATCCGATCGTCAGCGGTCGTCACGGCCCCGGCTTCGCCGCAAGCTCCGAGGTTTTTGCCTGGATAAAAGCTGAAGGCGGCGGCGCGGCCCATGGACCCGGCGCTGCGCCAACGTTGTTCCTGTTGTGAGAAATATTCGGCGCCATGCGCCTGGCAGGCATCTTCCACGACTTGGAGACCGTGCCCGGCCGCGAGTTCCAGAATCGGATCCATGTCGGCCATCAGACCGTACAAGTGCACCGGGACCACCGCTCTTACCGGTCGACGGGAGCGCCGGCTGATCGCTCGGCCGGACGAGTCGCGCGTGCATTCCTGCTCGAGGTAGCTCCGTAACCTCTGCGGATCCATCGTGTAGGTTCGTTCGTCGATGTCGACGAATTCGGGCTGCGCACCCGCCTGCGAGATGGCCTCGGTCGTTGCGATGAACGTGTTGGGCACCGTCACGACGGCGTCACCCGGCTGGACGCCGGCGGCCATCAGGGCGAAGCGCAGCGCATCGGTTCCGCTGGCGACGCCGACGGCGTGACCGCTGCCGCAGAAGGCGGCAAACTCGCGCTCGAAATTCTCGACCTGTGGCCCGCCGACGAACGCCGCACCTTTCAGAGCGCTCCGGAAGACGTCAACCAACGCTTCCTCGAGCTCGGCGTGAGTGGTGACCAGATCGAGGAATGGAATTGCGGGTAACTCCACGACAGACTCCTCTATCATCAACGGCGTGGGCATTTGGGGACGGCGATGGCTTCCCTGGCTCGTGCTGGCGCTGACCGGCATTGCGGCCGCGCTACCGGGCATTCGCGATCCGGCGCTGCGAAGCGCCGGCCACGCGCTGGTCGTCGACGAGCCGGTGCAGCCAGTCGACATCATCGTGCTGGCGGTCTGGGCCGGAAGATCAGGTGCGATCGATGCGGCCGATCTCGTGCACGCGGGGATCGCGAGCCGCGTCGCGGTGCTGCCCGAGCCGCCGCTGCCCGCCGAGGACGAGTTGGTTCGCAGGGGCGTTCATCTCCAGAATCCCGCGGCGGATCGCGTCGAGCTTCTTCACGCGCTCGGCGTCGACAGGGTTGAAGTCATCCCCGAAGCCGCGGACGGGACCGAAGCCGAAGGGCCGTTGCTTGCGGCCTGGTGCGACCGCCAGCAGTTTCGCTCGGTCATCGTCGTGAGCGCGCCCGATCACTCGCGCCGCGTTCGGCGCGTGCTTCGACGTTCGATGAGCGGACATCAGACCAGAGTGCTGATTCGATCGGCGCGCTTCGCGGCATTTGATCCGGATCGCTGGTGGCAGAGCCGGAACGGCGTGCGAACCGGAATCGCCGAGCTGCAGAAACTGCTGTTCGACATCGCGCGGCATCCGTTCTCCTGATGAACGGCTACACGCACACAATCCGCCCGCGCTCCTTCAGCGACTGATCGGCTGCCTCCAGAAGCTTGACGACCCGGAGGCCGGCGTTGCCATCGTTGAACGGCGTCAGATCGTGCAGGATGCAATTGGCGAAGTACTCGAGCTCGACGGTCAGCGCCTCGGTCTGCTCGACCTTCGGCGCCCAGACGTCGCCCGAGCGGTAGCTGACGAGCAGCTCGTGGACATCCTGGGTGCTGGTGATCTTCACGCCCTTGTCGTAAATCTTGATCTTCTCGTCGGCGTCAAGGTCGTTCCACACGAGCATCTTGTGCTCTCCGCCGATGAGTGTCGTCCTCACCTTGACCGGTGACAGCCAGTTGACGTTCACGTGGGCGATGACGTTGCGCGGAAAATACACGGTGATGAACGCGACGTCGGCCAGACCATTGAGGTGCCTGCCTCCGGTGGCCACGACGGCTTCCGGTCTCTCCCGGATAATGTGGTCCATGATCGAGAGGTCGTGAGGCGCCAGATCCCAGACAACGTTGACGTCGTGCTGAAACAGACCGAGGTTGACGCGGGTGGAATCGAAGTAATAGAGCGGTCCGAGCGCGCCGGCGTCGACGAGCTCGCGGATTTTCATCACCGGCCCGCCGAACAGAAACGTGTGGTCGACCATGATTTTCAAGTGCTTCCGGTCGGCCAGCTCGATGAGCTCCTCGGCCTGCGCCGTCGATGAGGTGAACGGCTTTTCGACGAAGACGTGCTTGCCGTTCTCGAGCGCTGCTTTGGCCAGCTGGTAGTGCGTCCAGACCGGCGTCACGATGGCCACTGCATCGACCACTGTCGACTGAAGGACCTCCTGAAAATCGGTGGTGACATCGAGACCCGGATACTGCCGCCTGGCGCGCCGGAGTGCGGCGGCGTTCTTGTCGCACACCGTCGCGATCTCGCAGTTTTCCAGGTTTTGCAGATTCCGGACGATGTTCGGGCCCCAATACCCGTAGCCGATGACCGCCACACGAAGCAGCTCCGCGGGCTTTGGACGCGGTTCGGCGTACGGATACTGATCGGTCTTCCGGCGCCGCAGCAGTCCGGCGGACGGGTCGAGCGAGAGCACGGCGTTGCCCGCGACCGCCGCGACGACCGGCGTGTCTTCACTGTTCATGAGGCCTCTCAGGTGTGGTGGCGAGGTAGCGCAGGATCTTTGCCGGGTTTCCGGCGACGATCGCGTTGGCCGGTGCATCGCGCGTTACGACGCTGCCGGCGCCGACGATGGTGTTCTCACCGATGGTTACGTTCGAAAGGATGGTTGCTCCCGATCCAATGGAGGCGCCGGCACACACGCGCGTCGGCTCGACGCGCCAGTCTTTTTCGGTCTGGAGATCTCCCGCCGCCGTCGTCGCCCGCGGGTACGAGTCGTTGATGAACGTCACGCCGTGGCCGATGAAGACGCGATCTTCGATCGTGACCCCTTCGCAGATGAACGTGTGGCTCGAGATCTTGCAGCGCCGGCCGATGGTGGCCCGCTTCTGAATCTCGACGAACGGGCCGATCCGGCTCTCGTCGCCAATCTCACAACCGTAGATGTTGATGAACTTCGACAGCCTGACGTCGCGGCCCAGCTTCACGTCGCCGGCCACGCACATGTCGTCCACCTCGACACCATCCCGGCAGCGTGTCGCGGTGTCCGCGATGGTTTCCATCAGCACGCTCCTCTGCCCGACAACACCGCAGCCGGTGTCGCAGCGAGAATCTTGAGGTCGTTCCAGAGCGAACACGTCCGCGCGTAGCGCAGATCGAGCCGGACCATTTCGTCGAACGTCGTGCGGCTGCGCCCGGTGACCTGCCACAGCCCGGTGATCCCCGGCTTGGCCTCGAGGACGCGCCGGCAATGCCAGGGCCGGTACTGTTCGAGCTCGTACGGCATCGGCGGCCGCGGTCCAACCAGCGACATTTCTCCGCGGAGCACGTTCCAGAATTGCGGCAGCTCGTCGAGGCTCGTCGCCCGCAGCAGGCGTCCGATCGGCGTGATCCGGCGGTCGTTGGTCAGCTTGAAGATGCCCGCTGTGCCCGGCTGGTCGCGGCCAGTCCCGTTGATGAACCAGCTCACGAACTCGACGTGCGCGTGCGCGTCCGCGTTCACGTGCATCGATCGAAACTTCAGCATCGTGAATGGCTTCATCATCCGGCCGATGCGTGGCTGCCTGTAGATGACGGGACCGGGCGATGTCGCTTTCACGGCCAGCGCGATGACCAGGAACACCGGAGACAACAGCAGCAGCAGCGTGAGACTGCCAGCGATATCCAGCCCGCGCTTCAGCGCGTCGTAGATCGGGTGACGCTCGCGCTGGGTCTGCAGCTCGGGGAACAGGCTCAAATCGACCGGGCTCGGCCGCGCAGGGTGCGCGGGCCTGCTCGTTTCGTGCATGTGGAATTGAATGGTCAGCCGGCTATTGGCATTCTCCGGCAATCGTCTCGAGAGCTCACGCCTCACGCGCGCTTCGAGCTCGCTGGCGTTGACCGATGGCCCGCGAAGCTCCGGCAAGATTACGCCGATCGCCTTCCGCGACTGGAACCAGCCGAGCAGGTCGACGCCGCGGATGACGGCCTCCAGCGCCACGATGACGTCCGCCCACAACGCCGGCGAGTCCGCGGTGTCCGCATCCGGGACGGCGACGATGAGCAGACCGAGCGCCTGATTCGACCGATCCGCGCGCTTCCGCTCGGCGATCAGCGTGGCTCTGAACAGATGCTCGTCCATCACCGGCCGTCGCTGTTTGGAGGCTTCTGAGAAATCGTGTCCTGGCATGGGTCGTTTAAATGCGCAGCGTCGACCGCAGCTGGTAGACCGTGACGTTCAGCTGGCCGGCGACCTGCTCGGAAATTTCGGTGGCAATCGTGGATTTGACGCGCTGGCCGAGCGGCTTTCCAGCATCGACGTGATGGCCATCGCCGAGCTCTGTCAGCAGCGCGCCGGCCGCCCAGCCGGTGCGATACCACCCGACGATGTCCGTGTCGCGAAGGCTGCCTCGAAGGGACGAAAACACTTTGTCGGCGATCACCGGCTGCATCGACAGGCCCTGTCCGGCCTGGTCCTTGAGCTCGACGATCAGCAGCGAGAACGGCCGGCCCGATCGTTCCGAGCGTTGGCGTTGAATGGTCAGGAAGTAATGAAACGTCTCCTCGTTGCGCGAGTCGTTCGTTCCGGTTCCGCCTGCGTCGCCGCTTCCGGACCCGATGTGGGAGTTCCTGTGCATGCCGAACATCGATTGCTGGTCGTTAGAAACGACGGCGATTGGTCGGGTTCCAGGCTCGCTGCCACCAGGTCAGGTGACTATCCGTCGGCTGGCTGTAGTAGTAGCCGTACTTTCCGTAATGTCCCGCCGCCGGCCGGTCGTCGCCGTTGAACACGATGCCGATGAGTTTGGCGGCGTCCAGCACCGCCACGGCCTCGCTGACCATCCGGCGCGGCGTGCGGTGTGCGGCGACCACCAGCAGGAACGCGTCGACCGATCGACTGATCAGTCGGCAGTCCGGCAACGGCAGGAGCGGAGGAGTGTCGACGAGGACGATGTCGTACGACCGCCGCGCTTCACGCAGCAGGCAGTCGATTCGCGGTGAATTCAGCAGCTCGTAGAACCCGGAGGAGCGCGATCCCGCAGGAACGACCGAGAGATTGTACGGCCGCAAGTGGACAACCGCTTCATCAAGCGAGGCGCGCGGATCGGAGATGAGGTCGGCGAGTCCGCGCAGCGATTGGACCGGCAGACCCAGGTACGCGCCGATGCTCGGTCGTCTCAGGTCCGTATCGATTACGAGGACGCGGAGGTCGGGAGACTGCGCGAGCGATCCCGCCACGTTCAACGTCGTAACGGTCTTTCCATCGCCGGGTCCGGGACTGGTGACGGCGAGCACGTGCAGATTGGCGGTCCTCCGCATCTGCTCGATGGTGTGTCGCAGGGTCCGGTACTGATCGGCTGCAAAAGAACCCGGTGCCAGCAAACTGACGAGCGGTTCGGAGACGTCTGCGACCGGAGACGATTCGACGATCGGCGGATCAATTACGGGGTCTGGGGCCCTCACGCGCTTACAAGCGTCCGCCGGCTACCAGCCGGGAGAGCTGATCGTTGCCGGTGGCGATGTACTGGGATCCGGCGATGATGAGCAGAATGGCAATCGTTGACGCCGCCGCGACGGCGAGCTGACGCCAGCGTCCGCCGGCGTCGACGCGAACGGTGACAAGAGGGACGCTGAAGATCGCCGGAACCGACACCGACGAGCGCAGGTCGTCAACGTCGTGGAACGACGTGTCGAACTGCTCGGCCGCGAAGACCGCCGCCGCGACGAGTCCGATCGACAGAAACAACCCGATCAGCGCGAGACGCAGGCGGCTCGGCGCCGCCGGCTGGAGCGGTGGAATCGCCGGATCCAGAATGCGGAAATGCTCGACCTGGTGCTGCTGCTCGAGGCTTTCGGCCAGCTGCGCTTCCTCGTAGCGCTTGAGCAGGGTCTCGTACCGATCCTTGGTCGTCTGATAATCGCGCGACAACGCCTGGAATTCTTCCTGGCGTCTCGGCACGTTGTCGACGCGCTGTTCGTAGCTGGCGATGGCCCTGCGAAGCGATGCTTCCTCATTGCGGAGCGCCTGCAGCTCGGCATCCGCATCCGCAATGGCTTCGCGCAGACGCGTCTTCCCGTCAACGACCGACGTCGCCGGTTTCGAGGGCGCCGCGCTCTCCGTGCGATCGGCTTCGAGAACGGCAATTTCCTGCCGCAGGCGCTCAACATCCGGGTACTCGTCGGTGTAATGGCGTCGCAGATCCGCGAGTTCCGTTCGGAGCTTTGCCAATTGAGCGGCTCGTGGAGAAGCCGGTGCGACAACCGGTGGGGCCGACTCGGCGTCGGCGAGCTGCTGCTCGAACCGCTCCCGCCGATCCGAGGCGCGGATCTGGTGCTCGCTGTTCAGTCGAAGCTGCGTGTTCAGCCTCTCGAGGCTCACGAGATTCACTTCGACCTGCTGCGGCAGTTCACCCGAATGGCTCACTTTGAATTCGCTGCTGCGGCGTTCCTGCTCGGTCAGCTCCGTCTTGACGTCCTCGAGCTGCGTCTTGAGGAATTCGGCGGTCCGTGCGGCCTGACCCGACCGAATGCGCATGTTCTCGTCGACGTAGAATGACGCGAGCCTGTTAGCCACCTGCGCGACGGTTTGCGGGTCCCGTCCGCTGAAGCCGACCAGCAGCCCGATCGTCGAGCCGCGGCCGCTCTCCTCCACGCGCGTCGGCTCGAGCTCGATATCGCGGCGCATCCGCTCGATGATCGCGTCGGCAGGCCAGCCCTTGTGCTGCAGCTCCGGATACAACCCGAGCTGCGCAATCAGATCGGCGAGCCGGCCGCGGCTCATGACCTCCTGCCGGATCGTGCCGATGCGCGTTTCGAGCTCGGCCATCACCGATTGCTGAACGAACGCTTCCGACACCCGCTGCGATTCGACCAGCATCGTGGCGCGGGCATGATAGAGATCGGGCAAGGCGCGGGCGATGCTCACCACCGCGCCGAACGCCGCGGCGAAGACGAACAGCGCAATCCATTTGCGCCGGCGCAGCGCTTCGAGGATGGCGTCGACGCCCGGAAACTGCGCGGCGTGATCTGTCGATCGGGATTTCATCTGTTACGGGACGACGATGATGTCGCCGGGAATCAGGCACACATTGGCGGCGCCGGGATCGGCGGCGTCGGAGCGCGGTGACGGCTTGGCGGTGACCTTGTCCATCTCGAACGGGATCTGCACCGTCGACCCGCCCTGCTGGCGGAGGATCTGGATCTTTCCGCGGGCCGCGTAATCGGTCGGACCGCCTGCCATCGCCAGCACATCGAGGACGGTGGCGCGGCTCTTCAGCTCGTAGCGGCCCGCCGATTTGACCTCGCCGATCACCGTGACCTTGAAGCTGTGGACTTCGCGCACGATGACCGCGACGTTCGGCGACGTGAGGTAGCTGCTGAGCGATTTCGACAAGCCGTCGCGCAGCTGCATGGGCGTCAGGCCGGCCGCCTGCACATCGTTGAGCAGCGGCAGCGAAATTTTTCCATCCGGCCGGACCGGCACGGTGCGCGTCAGTTCTGTGTTGCCCCAGACAGCGACATCGAGCACGTCTTCGATCCCGATGACGTACTCGGCCGGACACGCGTTGAGCGGCGGTTCCGCCGGCGTTCCGCGAACGATCGTCGACGCCAGGACGACCAACGCTGACGTCAACGCGCTCCCGATGCGCGGCTGGAGAGTCATCGTGCGGCTCTCGCAGGAGGCGTCGCGACGATCGTGATCGCCACTGTCCGGTACGGAATCGTCGTGTCGCCCACGCTCGGGAACAGGTTGCCTTGCTGGATTCCGGCGTCGACGCCGGCGTCCACGGAGATGCCGGGCAGGAGCGTTCTCGTCACGTTGATCGCAACGCGACCGACCTGTGCCCGTGCCGACCTGGTGCGGCTCTCGTAAAACGCCGGCGACACGCGGACCTGGAGGGCACGACGCTGAGCCCAGGCGACCGTTGTCGTCACGCTATCGGTGGCGGCGGTGCCGGCCAGCCCGAAGACTATGGCTTGCGTGTGCCCATAACTGAGGACGTAATCGAACGACGCCGTATCGTGTCGCACTGCAACCAGCAGGTCGGGGCCCAACGCTCCGTCCGTCAACTGCGGTCCGGCGTCGATCGCCACGGTTGTCTGCCGTGTGACGGAGCGGGTCATTCCGATCGTGAAGGTCTGACTCACCGCAGCCGGCGTCACGAGTCCGATTCCGGAGAACGAGAATGCCTGGACGCGGTACCCGGCGCGCGCGGTGTCGCGTGACGACAGGCGGCGCTCGCCGCTCAACCGGAAATCGTGGACCCGGGTGTCGAAGAAGCCGGCGAGTGTGTCGCTCGCGAAGCCGTATGCGATGGTCCCGGTCATCTCTCGATCGAATTTGCGCGCGATCGAACCCCGCACCGCTGCGCGCTGGGCAGCCGCCCGGGTGAACACCAGGCCGGTCTCGCGATTGAGTTCGCCGGGCGTCTCGGTACCCGACAGTTCCGCGCCCGCGTCGATCGTCAGCCGTCGTGTCGGCGCGTACGTCAGCCCGATCTCCGCGTGACGGCGCGCATTGAACGTCGTCAGCTCAGGATGACTCGCGTACCGCTCGGCGTCGATCGAACAACGGCCGGCAAGCGTCCAGATCGTCGACCGGTATTGGACGTCCGCTCCCGACGTGAGGCGCATGATGAAATCCGACTGGCGTGACGACGCGGTCGCGAACACGTTCGTTTCCTGAAGGGTTGTCGCGCTCACGGAAGGAGTGATTCGAAAATGGTCGTCGGCGATCGCGAGGCCTGGCGCGCTCAGTACTGCAATGAAAACCATCAAGGCCCTGAGCTGGTAGCTCGAGGCCGGCGACTCAGTCATGCGACGTGGAGGTGCGTCGTCGATTGAGCGGGAAGGTGGTCCCCAACCGGCACGACCGCAGTGCAGTCCACTTCGACCGCGACGCTCTGCAGAAGACGCTCGACCGAGAGCACCAGCAGCCCGCGGCTGGGCCGGGTGCGCACGAGAATGCCCTCGACGCCCGAGAGCGGTCCTCGTGTGATGCGGACGCGTTGCCCCTCGCGCAAGTAGGGGTGTGGCATGACGGTCATCTCGGCGCGCAGGACTGTTTGCAGCGCGCCGATCTCGGAATCGGGAATCGTCGACAGATGATCCCAGCGCGCGCCGAGAATCCTGACGAGTCCCTTGCTCTTCACGATCTCAATGTAGCTGTGCTTGTCGATCGCGTGATGGACGAACAGGTATCCGGGAAACATCGGCATCGGAATCAGCCGCTGTACGCCCGCGCGCCGCGACCACGTCCGGATGCACGGCAGAAACGCCTCGAATCCTTTGGCCACGAGCTGATCGTGAACGATCTGTTCACAGTGGCTGTGCGTCCACAACGCCACCCATTGCGCCTGTCCTGCTCCGGTTGCTGCCAAGGCTTCGCCCCCTTCGGTTCACCGTTTCTCGTCACGGTCAAACCGCTACGGCTCGAGTCTGTCTGGTGTGCGGGAAGTGCGAAGGCCGCACCGAGCGAATTCAGCTCGCTCGCACCCGTTCAAAATAGAGCGCTTTGTCGTTGAAGAAAATCACCCGGAGGTGGCGGTGACCGTACCACTGAGTGTACGGTCGCCGCGTCGGGTTGTCAGGCAGGCGTGACGAGACGGGACGAACTGGCGTCGGCTTCGACGAGATCGAGAAGCCCGCGCTCGGTGGCGACCATCGCGAGCTCGAGCCGGTTGGACGCACCGACCTTGTCGAAAATTCGCGTGAGGTGATGTTTGACGGTTTCTTCGCTGACGCCGCATTCGCGAGCGATGTCCTTGTTGGGATAGCCGGAGGCGACGAGCTTCAGGACTTCGCGCTCACGACGGGTGAGCCCGACGTCTGCAGTCTTGGACGATTTGATCAATGGACGGACGATCTCGAGCAGATCGGTAACGAGCGACTGGCCGAGCCAGTATTGTCCGGCCATCACGCACGTGATTGCTTCGAACAGCAGTTCCGTCGTCGTTCCCTTTAGAACGATACGGCGAACACCGAGATCGACGGCCTTCATCAGCTGCGGGCGATCGATAGCGCCGGCGAGCAGGATGGTGCGCATCCCGGCGTCGATGGGCGCGAGGTCGCGCAGCGCTTCCAGGCCGGACATCCGCGGCATTTGAAGATCGAGTACCAGCAGGTCCGGTTTAACGGCACGGACGACGCGGACGGTTTCGTCGCCGCTGCCGGCTTCGCCAACCACGTCGAACCCGGGGCCGACCTCCACACCGTAGACGTCTTTGATGACCGGTGGCGGCACGGCGAGCAGTTGTCGCAGGCTCGCGCGGAAGAGACACTCGTCGTCGGCCACGACCGTCCGGACTGCGCGGGCCGGCGCTGTATTCGTCAATGGACCGTCCATTTTTCCTTCCCGACCATCACTGAGTTCAATGTCCTGCTGAGCTCTTCGAGCGTAAAGGGTTTGCCGATGACCGCCTTGAAGCCGTAGTCGCGGAACTCGGTCATCACCGGATCCTGTGCGTAGCCGCTGACGACGATCGCGTTGACCGACGGATCGATCTCGGTCAGACGTTCGATGGCTTCGCGCGCGCCAATTCCGCCGGGCACCATGAGATCGAGGATCACTGCCGCGAATGGCCGTCCTTTGTTGAGCGCGCGCCGGTAATGTTCGACAGCCGCCGTGCCGTTGCTGACTACTTCGACGTCGTGCCCCAGGAACTCAAGCATATTTACTGCCAGCGTTCGGATCGACGCTTCGTCGTCCATCACCAGCACGCGGCCCTTCGTGCCGCTGCGGCGCACGATCGCTTCGGGCACCGGCGGTTCGGCGACTCGTTCCGCCGCTGCCGGCAGACTCACGTGAATCGTCGTCCCGGAGCCTGGCTGCGACTCAACCGACACGAAGCCGCCGTGGTTTTTGACGATCGAGTATGAGGTTGCCAGTCCCAGGCCGCTTCCGCGCTGCTTCGTACTGAAATAGGGGTCGAAGATCCGGGCCAGATTCTCTTTGGGAATGCCCATGCCGTTGTCGGTGATCGACACGCGGACGTAGGGTCCCGGTTCGACGCGCAAGGCATGCTCGAACCGCCGCTCGCCTTCGACCACGTTCGCGGCCTGGATGCGAATCAGTGCGCCCTGCGGATTGGCTTCCTGAGCGTTGATCAGGATGTTGCTGAAGACCTGTACCAACTGCCCATCGTCGGCAGACACCGCGTGCAGGTCCGGTGCGACCTCCAACTGGCAGGTCGCGCTCGTGCCTTGCAGCGACTGCGATGCGGACTCCCGCAGCAGTCCCGCGAGCGCCGTTATCTTCTTGACCGGCACGCCGCCACGCGAGAACGTCAGCAACTGCCAGGTGAGCTGGCGTGCGCGGACGCAGGCCTGCTCGGCCTCCCTCATCGCCGCGGCGGCGCGCGACGTCGATGAGACCGTCATCTTGGCCATCGAGACGTTGCCCATCACGGCCATCAGGATGTTGTTGAAGTCGTGGGCGATGCCGCCTGCGAGCAGGCCGAGCGATGCGACGCGTCCGGCGCGTGCGCGCTCTTCCTGCATCTTGAGCGCCGCGCTGATGTCACGGAACGCCACCACGAGTCCGATGGTCTGACCGGTGTCGTCGCGAAGCGGCGCGGCGATTTCGTCGATGGAGCGCTCGGCCAGATTGCGCGCCACGAGAACGGCGCCGCGAGCCTGGCCGGCCTGATCGGCGCTTCGCCGCAGCCTGTCGACCGAGATCTGACGCCGCTCGCGCGTCTCGGGCTCGAAGCTCTGGAAGACGTCGGCAAGCGGCTTCCCGATTGCCTCGACGCTCGTCCAGCCGGTCATCGCCTCGGCGACGTTGTTGATCGAATCGATCGTGCCGTCGAGATCGGTGGTGATGACGCCGTCGCCGATGCTGCGCAACGTGACCGCGAGCCGTTCCTTTTCGTGCGCGAGAGCCACCTCGGCGCGCCGGGCCTGCATCAGCGCTTCGATGGCTTCGCCGTGCAGCCGCTCGGTCTCCTTGACGTGCCGCTGCTGATCCTCGATGCGCCCGAGGAACACGCGGTAGGTCCGGTAGCTGACGTAGACCGGCGCCAGCATCAGGATCGCCAGCCAGTGATCGCCGCGCTGGAGCACGACGGCCGCGATGGCGCCCGCCGCGCCGGCGACCATGAAGTTCGGGCCGCTCCACGAGAAGTCGTTATGCCACACCGTCCACACCGACTGCCGCGTCGACGAGGCAATGGCGCCGGCGACGAGCCCGGTGTTCAGGATGAAGTACGTGAGGAGTGCTCCGACGATCACGCGTGGAAAGGTCGTGAACGTCAGCGGCTGCACCGTGCCGCCGAGCCACGTGAACACGAGGCCGGTCGCCTGCATGGTGATCGCCGCGGCCGCCATGCTGAACACGGTGCGGTACAGCGGGTAGCGTTGACGAACGTTGACGGTGCACTGCGTCCATGCGCCAACCACGGCGAAAATCACCGCCTGTTGCGGCGTCAGCAGGAGCAGCGCCATCATGTCGGCGGCGTGCGACACAGACAGCGTCGATCCGCTGGCGAGCGGCAGCGGCAGATTCACCTTCCACGCCGCAGTCAGACACGAGCACGCCAGCAGAATGGCGAAGGTGAGCGGATGCGGATACTGGAGCGGGAAAAATGCAACGACCAGCGCGGTGCCGATCGCGATGACACTCGAGACGTACCATCGGCCGGCGGCCGGCATGGCGTCCCAGCCCAGTTTCGACGACTCCGGCGCACGACGTTTCCAGATCATGATTCGCAACTCGGATCAGTGCAGCTCGTTCCCCAGACCACACCGTCGTCGTCAGAAGTGCCCCAGACCACGCCGTCGTCGTCAGAAGTGCCCCAGACCACGCCGTCGTCGTCGCTCATTCCCCAGATCCCTCCGGGAGGAGGCGCCGCGCAGTCCGCGCCGCCGCAACTCGCGCCCCAGACGATGTTTTCCGAATTCGGATCGCCCCACGTCACCGTCTGACAGTTGTCGCCGCCGCAGCTCGTGCCCCATGTGGTCCAGCTGCCGCCGGTTTCGTTGTTCGACGGAGTCCAGACCACGCCCCACGAAACAGTGGCCGTGTCCTGTGTGGCCTTGCCCCAGACCACGTTCCCAGACCACGCGTTGGCATCGGGCAGAATCCGACCGCCCGTTATGCGATGGTTGCCCCAGATGATCTGATGGCTCCAGCTGTCGTTATCGGGGTACGGTGACGCAGACGGGTTGGCGAAGTAGCGCGCGAGCGTGACGGCGCCGTATGCGTTCAGAAACCCGGCGCCTTGCGTGAGCGCGTCGTAACCCGCGTAATTCTGTGCTGTGAATTGCAGGATCGCTTTTACGGCATTCGGCGTCAGAGCCGGATTCGCCTGCAGCATCAGCGCGACCGTGCCGCTGACGACCGGCGTGGCCTGACTTGTGCCGCTCAAGCTCAGATACGGGAAATATCCCGTGGGCATCGTGCCGGGCAGCAGTGCCGACGATCGGGTGACGTACATCGAGCTCGATGGATTGCTCAATGACTCGATACCGACACCGGGCGCCACCACATCCGGTTTGGCCGAATGGTCTGCGACGGTCGGCCCCCGCGAGCTGAACGGCGCGACGATGTCGTCGCCGCGATCGGTAGTGCCCTGATGGCTCGAGGCGCCGACGGTCAGCACCCACGGCGCGTTCCCTGGCGCCGCGACGGCGCCGTACTGCGTCTGGCCGTTCACACGGCCATTGTTTCCCGCGGCGGCGACGACGACGATGCCCGCATCAACCGCCCGCTTCGCCGCCTGCGTCAACAGATCGGTGTTGTACGACTCGGCGACCTGCGAGCCGACCGACACATTGATCACCCGAACCTGCAGTGTGGTCTGGTGCGAGACGATGTAATCGATGGCCGCAATCACATTACTGATGCGGCCGCCGCCGTTGGCGTTCAGTACTTTGAAGACGGTCAGGCGCGCACCCGGCGCGATGCCCGATCGCCTGCCGCTCGAATCGAAGCCATTCCCGGCGATGATGCCGGCGACGTGCGTGCCGTGCCCGAAATCGTCGTACGGCATCGGCCCACTGCCCACGAAGTCCACGAACTGGTCGACGCGCTGAGTGCTGGGACCATCGGCGAGGTCGTCGTGCCAGGGTGTGATGCCCGAGTCGATGACCGCGACGTGAATGCCTGTCCCGTCAAGCCCGGTCTCGAGACGGATGGCCGACGCACCGATCGTTGCGCCCGTGCGTTCCAGCGTTCCCGCCACCCGCCGATCGAGCGCGATACGCCGAACGAGCACGTTGTTCGACAACACCGCCAGCGACGCATTCGGAACATTCGCGGCGATGGCTTCGATGATCGACAGAGTGCGGCCGAGGGTGCCGCCTGTTTGTTGAATCAGCGCGCCGACGGCGGCCACGGATGCCGCGTCGCGCGCGCGCACGATGACGAGCGAGGAGCCCGTTAGCGAATTGAGCGCTGGAACCAGGAGCGGATCGAACTTGTCGAGCTGCGGTGGCGGTGGCAGAACCGGTGGAGGCACCGGCGGCGGCGGAGGTGGAATCGCCGGTGGCGGTACAGGAATGCCGCCAAGCTGAGCGTTTATCTGCGGAGCGAGTCCGATGACGACGATCAGACTGAAAAGGGCCGCGCGCCGCCGCGATCGGATCATTACGAAACTCCGGAGCGAGAGCCGTCTGCTCTCGCCAAACAATCACTCGAAAGCGACCGTCGTCCAATCACCCGAAGGTGACGGCCGGGGATGGCACCCGGGGAACACCAGAACACGCGGGCCATCCGCTCTTGATGCAACCCGAATGAGCGGCTCAGGCAGAGCAAAGGCTGCGCCGAAGAAACTTTAGGAGGGAAGTGCAACAGCCGTGGGAGAGTGGATGCCTTCAGGACAGTTCGAATGACATGTCAGACGACGCCTGACGACTCACTCGCATCATTAGCAGACACGCAGTCTTGTCTCAAACGCCGTCAAGGAGCCGGTGGTGAGAGGCGAACAAAGCCAGCTCGACACGATTCGACGCGCCAAGCTTGTTGAAGATGTGCGCCAGGTGCGACTTGACGGTGTTCTCGCTAATCGCGGAGCGCCGCGCGATCTCCTTGTTCGTGCAGCCTTCGATCACCGCGCGGACGATCTCGAGCTCCCGCCGGGTTAGCCCGAACGCGCGGCTTCGGCGGCGAGCCACCTCGAGCTTCCGCAGCTTGGCCGTCTCGTCGGATTCGCCATCCGTCGCGGCCGTCATCACGCTATGAATGGTCGTGAACAGCACCTCGGGCGACGAATCCCTCGGAATCACCGCGCAGGCGCCGAGTTCCAGCGCGCGCGTCACGTCAGGACGCTCGAGGCAATTGGTCAGGATGATGGTGCGCGCGGTGCGTCTTCCTTCCTCCGGCAGCGCGGAGAGCGTGTCGGAAGTTTCACGCCCGGCAGACTGAAGACCGAGCAGCAGGATGCCGGCGTGTGCATCGCGGGCGAGCGCGGCGGCTTCAGAGCCACCAGCGCATTCGCCGACGATCTGGAGCTGCGGGTCCGTCTCGAGCAGACGCCGCAAGCCGTCACGGAAAATCGGGTGGCTGTCCGCAATAACGATTCGGACGCGCGTGGGATCAGTTGGCATCAGATAGGCGAAACGCGCGGCGATTGTTCACGAAACGTGCCACGCATCGACTTCAGTGATGCGGGAATCGCGCCTTGGGCGGCGCGGGACGAGGCAGCAGGATCCGATCTGCCGGCGAACTGGGTAACGTTGCCGGAACTTTCGCTCTGACCGTCGCGACAGCCTGAGAAACCGGAGCCACCTGGGCAACAGCCGGCGAGTGGACGAGATAGGTTTGGATCGATGCGACCAGGATCCGGGCTTCGATCGTCACCAGGTCGAGACCCATCAGCGAGACGCGGACCCACGCATCGATGACGATGCCTTTATCGAGAACGTGCTCGAGGACGTCCACGATGCTGGCATTCGCAGGCGTGCGTTCGAGAGCCATCAGAGCCGGAAGAGTCAAACGCAAGAAACCGGCCGCAGGGCTGACCGCTGCTCTTCGACTGCTGAAGTACTAGCACGGCAGGACTAACGACTGTCGACTGTCGATCGGCGACTCGTTGATTTTCGACGTATCTTCCTGAGATAAACCGTCAATCACGATTTCGCCGATCGACAATCGGCCGGATGGTCACAGGACCCTGAAGTGCACACCGATTCCCGGCCGTCATCCCCTCCGGGTGAAGCCGGGATCGATATGGGTAGTGAAGCGCGTAGCATTTTGCGTCGGGATCGACATCCTTTTTACTTGTTGGCGTATGTTGGACGAGGATCCGCCGCAACCCAGATCTGCCGAATGATCATGCCCGGCACCGTCTGGTTTTCCGGACCGCCGCGCGCCGGCCCGCCGCCCGCGTACACCGTATGTCCCTCGGGCTCGTAGAAGCCGTGGTACTGCTTGCCGAAGTTGTAGTGCTCGATCCCGTTCACGCCGCCCCTCACGATGCGCACGTTGAAGAAGTTGCGGCGCCAGTCAGCTTCCCAGAAGTACGTCTCGTCGGCGTTGAACTCGCGCACGACGCGCTCCGCCCCGACGGTGTCGACACCCTCGCCGTCGCTCGTCAGGAAACGCCAGGCGATGCCACCGGTCGGGCCGTCTCCTCGTTTCTCGACAGTCATGCGGCCTGGGTTGTCGGTCACGTCGCCGTCGCCCTCGGCCATTGCGAAGATTCTCGTCTTGGCACCCTCAGTGTTCGTCTCCACTCCCGAGACCAGCGCAGAGTATTCGCCCTCGCGGAGAGCGATCCTGAAGTGATAACGAATCCAGCTGTGGAAGTCGACCATCTTCGCTCCGACTCCCGGAATGAATTGCACGGCGCCGTGAATCTCGCCCACGGTCTTGCCGTTGATCAGCGGATCGTAGAGCGCGCTGTCTTTCAGGAAGCCGTCGGTCGGCGGCGCGAAGAATGACGCGTTCGCCGTGACCGGACCGGAGATGCCCTGATAGTACGCGCGCGCGCGCCACACGTACGGCGCCTCGCCGTCGAGCTGAATCGCGACGGTATGCGAAGTGGTCCCCGACCCTTGCGGAACCAGCGGCGATGTGTAGACGATCAGGCCGCCGGGCGTGAGCACTTCGAATTGATACGTCAGAGCGAGCCCGCTGGCGAAGCTGCCACTCGAATTTCCCAGGACGAGCACGACGGGCGCCTGCGACGCGAAGCGGAACCCGTTGATGGGCGCCTGCTGCCCTGGTGCAGAGACTTTGAGCGATGACCCGTCGGTGTTCAGGCCGATGCTACCTGCCGGAGTGGTGGCACTCGGCGCGGTCGGATTCATCGTCTTGCCGGTGCAGGCGCCCACGAACAATGCAAGGCAGACGAGCAAGTACGGCACGGCACGGACGGAGTGCAGAAGGTGACTCATTCAACGTTCTCCAATTTGGAAGCTCTTCTGGGGGCGAGAGCTTCAACCTATGTATGGATGAGGCGGGCGCGAAACGCGCAGACGATAGTACGCGAGGTCGGAGAATCGTCTTTTGGCGACGTCCGAATTTTCCAGAAATAATCAGGCGCGCGAGGAGGGACTTACGCGCGTCGGCGCCGTGCTTTCGTGGACTCGAACACGATGATCCGCCGCTGCGACGCCTCGACGTTCTCAGACGATCGCGCCTGTTTCAGGAGGTCGGCGACGGCCTTGAAGATACGCGCATCTTCCTTTGCCAGATTGTCCTCCTCGAGGGCGTCGCGCAGTTGCAGCTCCAGGCTCTCGACGCTCGTTGACTCGTCGAACGAAATCAGAGCGCGGCCATCCGACAGCGGGACCAGTACGATTCCCGTCCGCTCTTCCAGGGCCCGGCTTGGGTTGACGACAATGACGGCTCGCCCCCCGAACACGGCCAGCTCTGCCGCCGCGCTCGGCCGCTTGGTCAGCTGCGGCTGTGCAATCCTGACAACCGCCCGGCTGAGGTCGCGGTCGATGCCGCCCAATGCGGCAATAACCCCTTCGGGCAGCGTCAGCGTGACCGACCGGGAGGGCTCGGCGAACTTGCGCGGCCGCCCGCGGTGCGGAACCAGGCGCGCGACGGCGTCGTTCGAAGGCGGGGAGGGCCCACGCATTAATAGTTATTATTCACAGATTTTTCACAAATTAAAAGGGGTAAATCGCCGCCCAGACCCGGACGTCCAGCGATTGCAATTACTTGCGTGATGAATCGGTCAGGCCCGGGGTTCGGAAAACCGGGCCTGACGAGATGTGGCGACTTACTTGTTGATGCCAGACGGACGCGCGTTGGGCGAGACCCAGATCTGGCGCGCGATCATTTCGGCGACGGTGCTCGCCTCGCCGCGATCTCCAGGCGCGTACGGGCTGCCGATGAAGATCATGTGCGGAAGCGGCTGGTAGAGGCGGTCGTAGAACTTCCCGCGGTTGTACAGCGATTGGCCGTTGAATCCATTCTCCTTGATGAGGACGTTGAAGTATCCGCCGCGCCAACTCGCCTGGACAAAGTAGTCGAGCGCTTCGTGGAACGCTTGAACCTCGCGCTCCTGGCCGATGGTCTCGATGTACTCGCCGCTCCCATTGTTGCCGGATACGAACCGCCATGCGACAGCGCCGTTGCCGCGCTTGTCGACGCTCATCCTGTAGATGTTGTCGTTGATGGCGGCATTTCCCTCGCGCATCGTCATCAGCCGCCATTTAGGATCTTCATTCGGGCTGATTACCGACAAGTTGGTGTAGATCGCGGAATACTCTCCGTCGACCAGGGTTTTCGGCAAGCGGTACTCGACGTAGCTCTTGCTGTCCACCATCTGGATGCCGACGTTGGGAATGAACTTGACGGCGCCGTGAATGTCGCCGACCGTCTTGCCGTTGATCAGCGGATCGTAGAGCTCGTTGTCTTTGATGTACCCCTCGGTCGGCGGCGCGAAAAAGGAGGCGCGCGCTGAAACCGGCCCGCTGATGCCCTGATAGACAGCCCGTGCCTGCCAGGTGTAAGGCGCTTCGCCATCGAGCTGAATCGACACCGTGTGCGACGTCGTCGACCCCGATCCCTGGGCGACGAGTGGCGACGTGTAAGCCACCTGCCCCCCGGCGGTCAAGACCTCGAACTGATAGGAGACCCCGATGCTGGTGCTGTAAACGCCGGTCGAATTCGTCAGGACGAGCACGACGGGCGACTGATTCGGGAGGCGGACGCCGTTGGCTGGCGACACCGTCGTTGGCGCGGAAACCTTCAGCGACGATCCGTCAGCGTTGAGGCCGACGCCGATCGTGCCGGCGGTGCTCGGCGACGTGAGGCTGGCCGACTGACGCGAGCTGCAAGACACGGCAACGAAAAGAGATGCGACGACAGCAGCAAGCCTGACACTCCGGTCCATGTTCACAGTTCTCCAGCTGAAGTTCCCGCTGGGTGTGGAACTTCTGTTTCGGGCGCTATGAGAGGTTGTATCGAAACGAGAACCAAATAATATGAGAGGAATTGGGCGAAAACCTGAGACAAATCTGTGACACGGGCCAGCACACGGGGTCGACCTCGGCCGTGAGCACGCTTTATGATATAAAGCAGGCATGCCTCAAGGCCGCCGACGCCTGTCCGTCAAGCTGATTCTGCCCGCTCTCACCGAAGCCACCAGCCCGTATTGGCGACCGATCAAGTACTCGCTGTTTCCGCCGCTGGGACTGGCCACGCTCGCCGCGTTCCTCGATCCCGACGACCGCGCGGTGATCGTCGACGAGCACGTGATGCCCCTCGAGACCGACGATCGGCCGAATCTGGTCGTGATCCAGGTCTACATCACCAACGCATATCGCGCCTACCGCATTGCCGACGACTACCGCGCGCGCGGATCGTTTGTCGTACTCGGAGGCCTCCACGTCACCTCGCTGCCCGACGAGGCGCTCGCGCACGCGGACGCGATCTTCCTCGGCCCGGGCGAGCAGACGTTCCCACTGTTCCTTGAGGAGTTCCGCAAAGGCGTGGCGCGGCGGATCTATCGGTCGACCGAGGGGCGGACGCTCGAGCGGCTTCCGCCGATCAGGCGCGATCTGATTCAGCGCGGCCGGTACCTCGTGCCGAACTCAATCGTGGTGACGCGCGGCTGCCCGCAGCACTGCGACTTCTGCTACAAGGACGCATTTTTCGAGGGCGGCCGATCGTTTTACACGCAGCGCGTTGACGACGCGCTCGCGGAAATCGAGCGGTTGCCCGGCCGCCACGTCTACTTCCTCGACGATCATCTGCTCGGCGATCGACGATTTGCCCGCTCCCTGTTCGACGGCATGCGCGGCATGAATCGCCTCTTCCAGGGGGCCGCGACCGTCGACTCGATTCTCAACGGCAACCTGATTGAACGGGCGGCCAAAGCCGGTCTGCGCAGCATCTTCGTTGGCTTCGAGACGCTGTCGCCCGCGAATCTCAAAAGCAGCAACAAACGCCAGAACCTGGGGCGCGACTACAAGGCGGTGACCGACCGCCTTCACCACCTCGGCATCATGATCAACGGCAGCTTCGTCTTCGGCATGGACGACGACGACCGGGACGTGTTCCGACGGACGGTTGACTGGGCAATCGAGCAGGGGATCACGACGTCGACGTTTCACATCCAGACGCCGTATCCCGGAACAGCGCTTCACGCTCGAATGAAAGCAGCGGGCCGCATCATCACCGAGAACTGGGATCTCTACGACACCCGACACGTGGTCTACAGCCCGGCGCGTCTCCAGCCGGAGGTACTGAAGGAGGGCTACGACTGGGCCTATCGGGAGTTCTACCGCTGGCCGTCGATCGCCCGCGCGTCGCTCGCGCACGGCACTGTCAAGCACCAGGCCAAACATTTCTTTTATGCGGCCGGCTGGAAGAAGTTCGAGCGCGTCTGGGGTGTCGTGATTCGGGCGCGCCAGTTGGGCATGATGACACCGGTCCTCGAAGCGGTCCTGTCGAAAGTGACGCAGTCGACGGAAGCTCCGGAAATGCCGGCCCTCGAGGGGCTGATCCAGGTCACGCGTCGCGATACACTTTCGCCATGATCAATGGCGCACACGTTCTGCTCTACAGCAAAGACCCCGACGCCGACCGCGCGTTCTTCAGGAACGTGCTGCAGTGGAGACACGTCGACGCCGGCCACGGCTGGCTGATCTTCAAGCTGCCGGCGTCGGAGGTCGCGGTCCATCCTCTGGACGGCGGTCCTTCGCAGACCCACGCCGGGCACGCGATGATCGGGGCCGTCCTTTATCTGATGTGCGACAACCTCGACGCGACGCTCGCCGCGCTCGACGCGAAGCGCATCGGCCACACCGAGATCGAAAAGGAGCCCTGGGGCATCCGAACCACCGTCGTCCTGCCGAGCGGCGGCGAGGTCGGCCTCTACCAGCCGTTGCACCCGACGGCGACGACGCTCGCTTGACGATCGGCGCGCCACTCCTCGAACTGCAGGACGCCACGGTCATCAGGAACGGCGTCCGCGTGCTCGACGGCCTGACGATGACGATCGCAGCCGGCCAGCACTCGGCGATCCTCGGACCGAACGGATCGGGGAAAACGTCGCTGATTCATCTGCTGACACACGATCACTATCCGCTCGCTGTCGAAGGCGATGCCCTTCCTCCGGTTCGGGTGTTCGGCGCCGATCGCTGGAACGTCGAGGAGCTCCGGTCGAGGCTCGGCGTCGTGACGACGGATCTGCATCATCAGTTCGTCGAAGGTCATTCGGCCGGCCGGATCCGCGCGATCGAAGCCGTCGTGTCCGGGTTTTTCGCCACTCGCGGGTTTCTGATCAACCGTCCGGTGACCGCCGATATGAAGGCCCGGGCCGAAGCGATGCTCGCGAAGCTCGGGGCGTCGCACCTGGCGACTCGGCGGCTCGATGAGATGTCGACCGGTGAAGCGCGGCGCGTGCTCATCGCGCGGGCGCTCGTCACCGGACCGCGCGCGCTCGTGCTCGACGAGCCGACCAGCGGCCTCGATCTCGTCGCTCGCGGATCGTTCCTCGAGACCGTGCGCCGCATCGCCCGCGACGGCACCACCATCGTGCTCGTAACGCACCACGTCGAGGAGATCGTTCCCGAGATCGATCACGTGATTCTGCTGCAACGGGGACGCGTGGCGGCGGCGGGTACGAAGCGCGAGATGCTGACCGCCGATCGGCTCAGCGCCATTTTCGGGGCGCGGATTGTGCTGGAACAGCGCGACGGGTATTACTCAGCTCGTACGTAGGCCCGAGCTTTGGCTCGGGCGATCACCTTGGCGACGCATCACGCCCGACCTGCCGCCTTCGCCAAGGCTACGGCGCGCCTCGCCGAAGCTCGCCAGATCGCGAGCGAGCGGAGGCGGGAAGGTCGGGCCTACGTACGGGCTGCGAGGCCAACGTACGCTACGACGACAACTTACTGATAAGGACACCGAGCACGATCGCGAACGCGACCGTGATGCCCGACGCGAGGTAGAGAACGCGCGGCGGGATTCCCATCGTGACCGATCCCATGACGTCGTACTTGACGATGTCGTGCGGTGCGGCACTGATCCAGACAGGCAGGATGCAGATGCGGTTCTTGTATTCGGGGTGTTGCCTGAGCGCGCTCTTCAACAGCTCCGCATCTGAGAGATCGTCGTAGATCCCGGGATACTGCTGGCGAATCAGGACCGTCGTGCTCGCCGTGCAGAAGCCTTTCTTGAGCTCTGCGTCGTTGACCGGCTTGACCATCTCAACCGGAATTGTCGGCGCCTCCGCTCCCGTCGACGTCGATGAATCGGCGGGGACGATGCCGGTGCTGCCGGCCAACATCAGGAACGTTGGAATCGTATTCGGGACGGTCGGGTTGCTCCTGGTGTACTCGTCGAGGCGGGAGGTGACGCGAATGTTTCCACTCGGTGGATTATCGCCACGCAGATACACGACCGAGCCGGCGAACACCGCCGCGACGAGGACGACGTAAACAATCTTCCAGAACGCGTTCATTACTTCTCGAGACGCGCACCGGTCAGCTGCGCAACCGCGCTCAGTGTGGTCTGCGCGGCGTTGAGACCGAGGAGGAAATCCTTGTCGTTGTAAGTCGTGAAGACGTCGGTCGGCTGGTGCCACTGCGGATCCCAGCCGTTGCCAATCTGAGTGCCCCGTTCGTTCTCGCGCACGCTGATCGCCGCCACGTCGTCCATGAACGGCGTCGAGTCGGTGTTGGTCATGTGGCTGCCGACGGCCGCGGGATAGTCCGTCGCGTATTTTTCGTTCGCCCGCTGCAGCACCCACGCCAGCGCCTGCGAGTCGGCGGCTTTCTTCGAATCGATCTGAAACTCGACGTTGACGTCGGCCTCAGGACGCTGCTCCTTGCTCATCGTGCCGTCCGGCCGCGGCGCCCCATGATCGAACAGCATCATGTCATGCTGGATCATGCCGAGCCACTTCGGCTCGGGATAGCGGCCCGAACGCGGCGGGTCTTCTTTTCCCTGCAGACCCTTGCGCTGTTCGGCGTAAGCACGACTGCCGCCTAGTCCGGTTTCCTCGTTGTTCCACAGCGCGAAGCGGATCGATCGATCGGTTTGCACGTCCGCACCGTTGAAGATCCGCGCGAGCTCGAGGACCAGCGCCGTACCCGAGCCGTCGTCGTTGGCGGCCTCGCCCCAACCGTGGCCGTCCATATGCGCGCCGACGATGTACATTTCTTCGGGGTGCGTGGCGCCGATCTTGGTGCAGTACACCTCTTGGCGCGGGCCATCGGTCGCCGGCTGCATGTTGAGCGCGCGCAGCTTCTCGTCGGGCTGACGGTTCGGATCGGTGTTCACGCCGGTGCGCGTCCGGATGCCGCGCGGACGACCGCCGCCCGAGGAGGTTGCGAGCGGCTCGAGAATGTTGCCGTTCGGACCGGTGCCGCGCGCGGCGGGCGGCGTTCCACGCCCGGGATTCGGCGGCGGCGTCTTGTATTCGTACTTGAGGCGCTCGACGTTCGAGCAGCCGTAGCTTTTGAGCTGCGCTTCGATCCAGTCGACAGCGGCGCGATTGCGATCCGTTCCCTGACGCCGATCGCCGAACTGTGTCAGGCCCTTAATCGTCGCTTTGTAGCGTGCGAGATCGAGCCGATCGACGAGCGGCTTGATGAGATCCGGCGGCGCCGGCGGCTGTGCGCCGCGTCCGCCGCGTTGCGCAGCGGCGTACGACGCGAGCCCGACTGCAGCCGCGCACACGGCCGCAACGATCACCGGCGATCGCATATCGGTGTGTTCTCCGTCAGGCGCGGGCCGTCCCCGCCTCGGCCGCAAAGTAGTCCGGCGCGTTGCCGGGCTTCCATTTGATGTTGCAGCCGACGCTCGGCCGCTGGTTCGCTGGCACGCTCTTGCCCGCAAGTACCGCGTCAGCCGCCGCGCGCATGTCCGCACCGGTCACCGACGTCGGCTTCTTGGGCCGGCTGTCGTCGAACTGCCCCCGATAGACCAGCCGGTGGTTGCGGTCGAAGAGGAAGAAATCGGGCGTGCACGCCGCGCGGAAGCGCTTCGCCACTTCCTGCGTGTCGTCCTGGAGGTAAGGGAATCCGTATCCGGCGCCGGCCGCCTCTTTCCGCATGCCGACGATGTCGTCATCGGGGAACGCGAGCGTATCGTTCGAGTTCACGGCGATGATCGCCAGGCCGCGCGGACGGTAGTCGGTGGCGAACTTCACGAACTCGTCGCGCAGATGTTTCACGTACGGGCAATGAGGGCAGATAAAGGCGACGAGCAATGCGCGCGCATCCTGAAAGTCGCGATCCGACACCATCTTGCCCTCGACGTCGGGCAGACGGAATGCGGGCAGCGCCGTGCCCAGCTCGAGCATCGTGGAAGGGGTTTCGGCCATTGCGGATCCTCCGAACCTAGTCGGTCGAAAGCCCATTTTAGCCGGAGGGAACCAGCCCGGAGGCCCTTTTGTCACGAAAAAAAGGGACCGGCGCGCCGCAGAGCGCAACGAGGAGTGAAACCTCTGTGAGGTGCGGCCGGCGCGATGCCGTCAGGCCCTCATTTGGGCTTATACTCGCGCGTTCCCCTTAACACTCGACCGGAGGAGCGACGGATGGTGAGCGACGGAGCGATTGCGACTCTCAGAACCAGTTTGCGTGGAGAACTCATTACTCCCTCGGATCCTGGTTACGAATCCGCACGAAAGGTCTACAACGGGATGATCAGCCGGCGGCCGCGGGCAATCGCCAAGTGTGCCGACGTGGCGGATGTCATGACGGCGGTCAACTTCGCCCGGGAGCAGAAACTGCTCCTCTCAGTCCGGAGCGGCGGGCACAACGCCGGCGGTCTCGGCGTCTGCGACGACGGTCTGGTGATCGATCTCTCGCCGATCAAATACGTCCTCGTCGACCCGAAAAAGAAAACCATCCGCGCCGGCGGCGGCTGCCTCTGGGGCGACATCGACCACGCCGCGCATGCATTCGGCCTCGCGGTGCCTTCCGGCATCATCTCGACGACCGGCGTCGGCGGCCTCACGCTCGGCGGCGGCATCGGTCATCTGACGCGGCAGTGCGGCCTCACGATCGACAACATCCTGGAAGTCGACATGGTGCTCGCGAACGGCCGGTTCATCACCGCCAGCGCCAAAGAGAACGCGGACCTGTTCTGGGCGATCCGCGGCGGCGGCGGCAACTTCGGTGTCGTGACGTCGTTTCTCTTCAAGGGAAATCCTGTTCACACCAACTACGCCGGCCCGATGTTCTGGGAGCTCGAGGAGTCGGCCGACGTGCTGCGCTGGTACCGAAAGTTCATCACGAAGGCGCCCAACGAGCTGAACGGATTCTTTGCGTTTCTGGTCGTGCCGCCGGGCCCGCCGTTTCCGCAACATCTCCACAACAAGAAGATGTGCGGCGTGATCTGGTGCTATACCGGCCCCGCGAAGAAAGCAGAGAAGGTGTTCAAGCCGATTCGCGCGTTCAAGAAGGCGGCGCTCGACTTCGTGGGTCCGATTCCGCATCCCGCGCTGCAAAGCATGTTCGATCCCGTCTATCCACCCGGGCTGCAGTGGTACTGGAAGGCCGACTTCGTGCGCGAGTTGAGCGACGAAGCGATCGCGCTCCACGTCAAGCACGGCTCACTCATGCCCACGATGCATTCGACGATGCACATGTATCCGGTCGACGGCGCCGCGGCGAAGGTCAAGAACAACGCGACCGCATGGGCGTACCGCGACGCGAAGTGGTCCTCGGTGATCGTTGGCGTCGATCCGGATCCGGCCAAGAAGGACGTGATCACGAAGTGGTCGAAGGACTACTTCGATGCATTGCATCCGTATTCGGCCGGCGGCGCCTACGTCAACTTCATGATGGAGGAAGGCGACGACCGCATTCGCGCGACCTACGGGAAGAACTACGACCGGCTGGCGAAGATCAAGAAGAAGTACGATCCGACGAATCTGTTCCGGGTCAATCAGAACATCAAGCCGGCGTAGTCGTCAGCGCGCAGGAAGCGTCCACAGAAAGAGATCCGCGCCTTCGACCCGCACCGTGGCGTCCGGCTTCCAGCGGCCGATCGGGAACTGGTGCGAGACGATGCGCGTACCGGGTCGAAGGTCATGTTTTAGTTTCGACTCGAGCCGCGCGTTGATGAAGTCGGACAGGAAGAGCGTGACGACCGTGGCGCCCGAGATGTCGGCGGTGAAGAGGTCGCCTTCGACGAACGTGGCGCGATCGGCCACGCCGCCGGCGCGCGCGATCTGGCGCGACCGTTCGACGAGCTGCGGATCGATCTCGATCCCCACGCCGCGCGCGCCGAAGCGCTGCGCGGCGACCACGACGACGCGGCCGTCCCCCGAGCCAAGGTCGTAGACCACGTCGTCGGCGGTGACCCCCGCCAGAGCGAGCATCGCGTTGACGACCGGCTGCGGCGTGGACGCGAAATGGATGTCGGGTGGGTGGGCAGGCCGCTGGGGCGTGCCGCCGGACGCGCCCGGAAGAAGTGCCACGGCCAGCGCAATCGCTGCTCTTCCGATCCCGGCGGATTGCATGTACGATCAGCCTAACGGAAACGGCGCTTCGGGAGGTATTGTTGCAAAAGTCCAGACCCACTCAGCACAAGCGGGCGCGCGAGCGGGCCCGCCAGGAAAAGCAGCAGCAGAAGGCCGCACGCCGGCAGGAAATGAAGACCCGGCGGGCGACCAGACCGGAAGACTCCGGCAAGGAAGATCCCGATATTGCCGGGATTGTCCCAGGACCGCAGCGCTCGCCCTGGGATGACGAACCCAATAGTTAAGCCACTGTTCAATACGGTACAGCCGCACGCTCAGACTGCGGTATAGTGCCCGCGTCACATTTTTTTCAAGACTAGCCCGTCCTCGCCGGCTCCATCGACTGGGCGTGGGGGACCTGACGACGAGGTGTCTGTGGGCGCGTGCGTTCATCTGATTAACCCGAGCCACGTTTCGTTCGGAGTGGCCGTCATTACGCCGCGCTGGCTCTACGTGCTGGCGGCGGCGACCGGTACGCGCTGGGGCAACCCGCGCCTGGTGGACGAGTCGCTCGAGCGAACCAATTTCGAAACGATCAAGCCGGGCGATGTCGTCGGCATCGGGATTCACACCGGCAACGCGCGACGTGGCTACGAGATAGGCCGGACGGCACGCGAGCGCGGTGCGTGGGTGGTCTACGGCGGCATCCACGCGACTCTCTACCCGGAGGAGGCGCACGAGCACGGCGCGGCGCACGCCGTCGTCAAAGGTGACGGCGACTTGATTTGGCAGACGGTCGTCAGTGATTGCCTCGAGGGGCGGCCGGCGCGCATCTACGACGGCGGACGCGTCGCGGGCGAGAGATTCGTTGCCGCACGCTGGGACCTTTTGCCGCCCGACAGCTACATGTGGGCATCGGTGCAGACGGTTCGCGGCTGCCCGAAGCATTGCTCGTTCTGTTCGGTGTGGCGCACCGACGGTCAGGAGCCGCGGCAGCGCGACGCCGATCCGGTGATCCAGGAGATCGTGGAACTGCGCCGGCTTGGATTCCGCTTCATCGCGCTCGCTGACGACAACTTTTATCCGGTCACGTTCGACGATCTCGCGCAGGCCCGGCGTCGATCGGATCCGACGCGGCTTCAGGAGCTCGAAGCGATCCGCCAGGGACGCTTCGACTTCATGGCAAAGCTCGCGACGCTGCCCGACGACCTCGTCTTCTACACGCAGATCACGATGGAAGCGGCTGAAGATCCGGACTTCCTCGCCGCCATGCGGAAAGCGCGCATTCGCGGCGCGCTCGTGGGAGTCGAATCGGTCACGAAGGCAGGTCTCAAGGACGTCTACAAGGGCTTCAACCTGTTCGGCGACGAGCTCGTTGCCCGTCTTCGCGCGTTTCGCCGCTACGACGTTCACGTGCTGGGGTCGTTCATCTTCGGCCTGCCGAGTGACAATGCCGAGACGTTCGACGCGACCGTCAGGCTGGCCGAGCAGGCGGATCTGACGTTCGCGCAGTTCGTGCTGCTGACGCCGTTTCCTGGCACGGTGGATTTCGAGAAGTGGGAGCGAGACCAGGCACAACAGGACATCAAGGTCGACGGCGTGCCGATCACTCGGCACTGGCTGATTCCGCAGGAGCGGCGGCCCAAGCTGTACACCGAGCACCCGACGATGACGCTCGAGGAGATCCGCGTCGGCACGCAGCACGCGTGGGATCGGTTCTACAGCTGGCGGAACGTCTGGGCCCGATCGCGCGTCGTCAAGTCGCTGCGCGCGCGCGTGGCGTTCGTGCTGGTGTCGAAGCTCTATCGCCAGATGTACGCGAACACCGGGATCGCCACCGACAGCGCGCGCGTCGCGCGATCGGCCCGGTGGGCGCGGCTGATGGGACGCGCGGCGCGACGCCTGTTTCTCGCGCAGCCGATGCCGGATCTTGCGGTCCCTGGCTCGCAGGCCTGAAGGCCTGCACGACACCGCGGATGTAGTGCGGACCTTCAGGTCCGCTGCGACTTCAGCGCGGTGGAGGCCGTCTCTGCGGGCTCTGCTGTCTCTGCGGACTCTGCTGACTCTGCGAACTCTGATTCTTATCCTGGTCCCGGGCCACCATCAGAATGCCCAGCATGCTCAGGTAGTTCCCTTCGTGGCAGGCGTACTCGTACATCAGCCCGTTTTCTCTCGTCATCGGTAACTCGGCGGTCCAGGGGCGGGCCCATGTGTGCGGATCCTCGACCGTGTATCTGTAATCGATCGTGTTCTCGTCGACGCGCGTAAAGCGTTCGACGACGTGCAGGTTCTCGGTCGAGCCGCGGAACCCGGACTTCTCGGTGAAGTTGACCGTGTCGACGACGAGCGTCGGGCCCTCCCAGTGGCCGCGTGAATCGCCAAGCAGCTGCCGCATCGTGCCGTGCGGACGCCCGTCCATCGGAATGATGCGCGCATCGTGGATCATCTCGTTGACGATCACGATGTACTTCGGCGTCTGGATGAATTCGATGATGTTGTTGTAAGGGCCCGGTACCATCGGCGGACCGGCGCTGGCGTAAAGAAGACACCGGACGTTCAGCGCCAGGTCCTCAGGGTTCTCGGTGTTGGCGGCCGCTCGCCGCGACTGCGTGCGGGCAGCCGCGCGCTGCTGCGCTTCGGCCGTCTGCGGCGGGAGCCGGCCCTCGGGCGGATCGACGATCAGCGAGGGCTGCCGCGAGTTCATCGCCTTCGTGCCTGGATCCCACCAGTCGGGTCCGGCGGTCTGAATCGCGTTCGCGCGTCCTTCGATGGTCCGCTGCTCGAACGCCTTGGCGTCCTCGTCGGTGAGCACTGTTTTTCCCGCGAATTGCGCCGGCCGCTCGAACGGCACCATGGTCGCGAAATTCCAGACGATGCCCTGAAGATCCGGATCGCCCCAGGCCGTTTTCGGTTGCGTCCACGCCCGGGACGCGGCCGCTTTGGATTGCGGTGCCGTCTGCGCCCCGCTGTCGAGGGTTGCCGGGCCGAGCATCACGACGATGATGAGGAGTGACGAAATCCGGAGCGACGCGAAGGATTGATCGCCCATAAGCGGCGAGTATACGCCTACTCTTGGTCGTTGGTCGTTCGTCATTTGTCGTTGGTCTTAGTCGTTTGTCGTTGGTCTGATGGTCGTTGGTCTGTTAGTCGACGAGGAGACGAACGACCAATGACCAAGAGACGAACGACCAACGACCAAGACGAACGACGAACGACCAACGACCAACGACCAAGATTACCCGGCGTTGTGACGGACCAGCCGGTGAGACGTCATGTCCTGGATGTGCGCGACAGTGTCGGGTCCGAATTTCTCGCGCACCATGTCGAGGTAGGGACCGTGATCGAAGTACAAATGGAACGCTTCGTCGCGGAAGCGCAGGACTTCGGACGCTGACAGGTACCTGGTCGGGAGCGGGAGCGTATCGACGGCGTGCTGTGAGTAGCCGGTCCACGAGTCGGGAAGCCGCCAGCCGAGCGCGAGCGCCTGCTCGTAGAGCGGCGATCCGGGATAGGCCATCGCCGCATAGAAATTTGCGAACTCACACTTCAGATCCAACGCGAGATCGAGCGTCGCCTGCATCGTCTCCCGCGTGTCCTCGGGCAGGCCGAAAATGAAATTGCCGATGATGTTGATGCCGGCGTCCTTGATACGGCGCACCGTGTCGTAGACTTCGTCGACTCGATACCGCTTGTTCGCGTCGGTCAGCACCCGCTCGTCGGCCGCTTCGATCCCGAGCGCCAGCCAGGTAAATCCCGCGCGCCTCATTTTGTCCAGCATGCCGCTCTTGACCGTGTCGACGCGCGCGTAGGCCCAGATGTTCAGATCGTAGCCGCGCTCGATCAGACGATCGCAGATGCCGATGACGTGCCGCTCGTTCAGGACGAACATCTCGTCGGCAAACTTGATGTTCCGCACGCCGTAGGTGTCGACGAGATGTCCGATCTCGTCGGCCACGCGCTCGGGACTCCAGAAACGATAGCTGTTCACCTGCTCCTTCAGCCCGATGACCCGTTCCCCGCTCTTGAACGGCGCCTGGATGCAGCAGAACGAACAGTGATACGGACAGCCGAGTGTCGTGTAGATAGCGGCATACGGCTGGCGCTGCAAGTGGCCGAAACAGTGCCAGTTGTGCGCGCGATATTTCGACATCGGCAGCAGGTCCCACGCGATGCCGGGCATGCGGCGGTCGAGGTCGGTCACGAGCGGCGCCGCAGGATTCGACGCGATGCCGCCGGTGGTTCGATACACGAGACCAGGCACGCGAGCGAGGTCGGGATCGCTCGTCGCGCGAAGCGCCTCGACCAGCGTTGCGGCCGCCTCCAGTCCCTCATCGCTCGCCACGAAATCGCACGCCTCTTCGGTCAGTGTTCTCTTCGGCAGTGCCGCCACATGTCCGCCCAGCATCAGTACCTTGGTCGATGGACTGAGGCGTTTGAGCGCGGTGACGATCGCCGACGCGCCCGTCATGTTCTGCGTCGACGCCGAGGGCTGATGGCCGTAGACGACAACTGCCACCAGCCGGGGATTCAGAGCGAGCGCGCGCTCGGCGGCCTGATCGGGCGTGAGTTCGTCGGCCTCGGCGTCGACGATCGCGACCTCGATGCCTCTCTGGCGGACGTAGGTCGCGATCAGACCCGCCCAGACCGGGTTTTCCACGGCGGTGAGCCGAGCCCCGAGCGCCTGATAGATCTTCATCCGGCTGCCGGGGTTGACCAGGACCAGATCGAGCATCGCGCTCACGATCCGACGCGCTCCGTCTCTTTCTCGTAGCGGCTATCCAGCGTCGATGGCGAAAACCCCTCCGTGGACTGGACGATGTAGCGCGGGCGGCCGCGGACATCTTTATAGATGCGCACGATGTACAGACCGATGATGCCGAGCGCGGACATGATCGTGGCCCAAAGGAAACACAGGAACGCGGCAAGGCTGAGGGCAGTGGCGGCTTCCGATCCGCGCGACGAGGAAAGGACCGCCGCAACGGCGAGCGTCGCCGAAGACAGCAGGCCGACCACGGCGAGAAACACACACGCGTAAATCGGGACGAACGAAAACGAGGTGACGCCGAGCACGAATGTCTTCCACGGATTGCGGCTGAAGAACGGGAAGTGCGTCCTTCCGGCGTGGCGGGCGTCGCGTTCGTACTGCACGAATGCCTGGTTGAACCCGATCCACACCAGCAGCCCGCGAAAGTACGGATCCGATTCGGGCAGCCGGAGCAGGTGATCGACAGCGCGCCGCGACAGCAGCTTGAAATCGCCGGCGTCGATCGCCAGCTCGATCTGCGATCCCGACTGAATGACGCGATAGGCCAGCCGCGTCGCCCACATCTTCAATGGCGATTCGCCGCGCCGCCTCGTCCGCACCGTGTGCACGACGTCGGCGCCGCTCCGCCATGCGGCGACGAGCTGCGGAATCACTTCAGGCGGATCCTGCAGATCCGCGTCCATGTAGACCACGGCGTCGCCCGACGCTGCGGCCAGACCTGCGGCGACGCCCTCGGCCACGCCGAACCGACGCGAGAGGTTCACGACCTTCACCCGCGGATTGCGCTCGCGCTCCTTCATCAGCAGCAGCAGCGAATCGTCGGTCGACGCGTCGTTGACGAAGATCAGTTCGTACGGCTGGCGCTCGCCGGTGAGCACAGCATCGAGGCGCGACACCAGCGCCGGAATGTTGCCCGCTTCGTTGCGGAACGACAGCACGACGGAAACGAGCGTTGGACCGTTCATACGTACGTGGTGTCCGCCCTTGACCGTAGCCTTGGCGAAGGCGGGCAGGTCGGGCGTCAACAGGAGCGTACCATCACTTGGGAATCTGGTAGAGCTTGAAGAACCGGTCTTCGGCCGCGACCGGCAAATCGAGCCGCCACTCGGCGCGGGTCAGCACCTGAGTCACCCCGAACGCAAAGCCGATCTCTTGCCACTTCAGCCGCGAGTAACCCTCCCAGATCGGGCGGTTGAACGAATGAGGGATGAACGCCGCCTGCTGCAGCTCGCGTGGTGGATTGAGGAAGTCGAGGCCGTAGACCTCGCGCAGGATCCGCTCCATGGCGGGACCCGCATCGGGCGCGTAAGGAAGCGTATCGAGCGCTCCGCCGTCCAGAAGCACCGGGCGCCGCGTGTACAGCTGCACGAGGTGAAACGAACCGCCGGTGGCGACGACTCCGCGCGTTTCCGCCGCCACCGCAGCCATGAACGGATCGTTGGTGCGATCGCGAAACGGATAGGGTGGGGAAAGCCTGAACGTCAGCACAGCGGCGATAGCGAGCAGGCCGAGCGTGAACGCGCGTGGCGCAACGGTGGAAACCGGCCACGGCCGCGACCGCTCGAGTCCGGCTGCGACCGCGACTGCAAGCAGAACCACGGAACCGGCGACAAACACATGCCACGGGTTCAGCGCGAACAGCCGCAACGTCCCCGCGCTCGGATACCCGTCCCACACCATGCTTCGGTAGTTGATGAACAGCGCGCCGAGAAACGCCGCAATCGCGACGTGACTCCAGAGACTGTTTCGGTAGGCCGCCAGCAGCCCGAGGAGCAGCGGCACGAACGCGAGCACGTTGAAATTCACGAGCCGGTTCGGCATCACCGTCAGGAGCGGCGCCGGCACGCTGGCGGGCGGCAGCCACGACAGCATCATGAGCGGGAGGCTCAACACGCCGGCGGCGATCACGGCGCGTAGCACAAAGAGCGATCGCGGCGGGAGATCGCTCCGGAAAAGCATCAGCCACGCCAGGCCGATCACCAGCGTGACGCCATTGAGAATCGTGCCGACGCTGATGAAGTTCGCGGCTCTGCGGTGTTCGTCCCATCGGCTCACGAACGCGTCGAGGTAGCGCGCGGCAACCGCGGGCTCGACGTGCGCGATGCCACGCGCCATGATGAAATGCACGCCCAGACTCAGCGCGGTCACGCCGCAGCCGGCGATGAACCAGGGCAGCGCACGTCGCCATTCCGATCGAAGCTGCCTGAAATCCCACAGGAAACAACCCGCGACGATCACGGCGAGCCACGCGCCAATCGACGCGTGTACAGCAGGCGCGAGGCCAAGCAGGAATCCTCCGAGGCGGTAGCAGCCGGCGCCGAACAGCCCAACCACGAGCACAGCGAGCGAGAGTCCGAGGATTCCGTAGGTGTGGTCGGTGCCCATGAGCGCGATGGGATAGGTCGCGCCGTGTTCGACGGCGCGCGCGTACAAGATGAGCGGTGCTGCGGCAACCGCCAAAAGGAGATCGCCGCTGAATGAATATAAAAGGACAGCGATCGCCTGGAAGCTGACCATTCCAAGCACGCCGCTCAGCAGGCGGGACAGCGCGATCTCGGAGAAGCCCACTCGGAGCAGCAGCGCGCCGAGCTGGTGCAGCACCGTCCAGAGCTCGCGGTGGTAGATGTAAAAGGGATTGTCCGGCGGGTACTTTACGAGCCCCGCGACGACCTGCGCCGATTCGACAGCGACCTGCCAGGTCGCAAAGACGGAAATGCCGAGCGCGAATCCAATCGCGCCGCTGACAGCCAGTACCAATAACGGTCGGTTTCGCTCGACCATCCGTACGTAGGCCCGAGCTTTAGCTCGGGCGCCCTGCCCACCTGCTCGCGCGCTTTCCGTGGTGGTCGTCACACGTTCGAGTACTTCGTGTGACGCAACATCGCGAATCCTTTCACCAGCTCGCGAATCCCATCGTCCAGCGACGACGCCGGACGGAATCCGGTCTGTTCGATTTTCTCGTTCGAGACGATGTAGTCGCGCTTGTCGGGATCCTGGCCGATGTTCGATTCGTGGACGACCAGTTCCGGCACGTGCCGCTGAATCCGCTGGCACAGCTCCAGCTTCGACAGGTTCGCATCGGACAGGCCGACGTTGTAGATCTGTCCCTTCATCGCGTCGAAGCGATCGATGCCGTGGAGAAACACGCGGGCGACGTCGCGGACGTGGATGAAGTTCCGCTTGAAGTGGCTCTCGAAGAGCACGATCGCCTTGTCGCGGCACGCGCGGTAGGTGAAGTCGTTGACGAGCAGGTCGAGCCGCATGCGCGGCGACATGCCGAACACAGTGGCCAGGCGGAAGCTGATGGCCGACGGGTGACGCTCGAGGAGCTGCCGCTCGGCTTCGACTTTGTCGCGGCCGTAGCGCGACACCGGGCGGATGGGTGTTTCCTCCGTGCAGAACTTGCCCGGCTCGCCCACGCCGTAGCCGCTGTTGGTGACCGGCAACAGCACGCGCTGTTCGCGCCCGAGTTCCTTCGCCATGTCGACAATGGCCTGCAGGTTCGTAGCGGTCGACGCGATCGGCTCCCGATCGCAGAGCGGCGCGCCGACCAGCGCGGCGAGCGGGATGATGAGGTCGGCGTTCTTCAGGAGCGGCCGCATCGTGTTCATCGATCGCACGTCGCCGCAGACGAGCGAGAACTCGGGCCGATGGCACACGGCGGCGAGACTGTCCTGGTG
>Ga0114129_10000560_pt1 | contig 45696 bp, 36 predicted proteins | sample RhiMetdeltSRZDD1_FD_80071 | JGI IMG/M metagenome (GOLD analysis project Ga0114129, IMG submission 80071) | Populus rhizosphere microbial communities from Tennessee, USA - Rhizosphere MetaG P. deltoides SRZDD1 (version 2) (version 2) | ecosystem: Host-associated > Plants > Roots > Rhizosphere >...
CATTGCCTGCGAGTCTGTTCGTGCCGCTCTTCGTGATCACGTTGATCACGCCGCCGGTCGATCCGCCGTACTCCGCCGTGTAGCCGCTCGATTTGACCTGAACTTCCTCGAGGAAGTCCGTCAGCAACTGCTTGCCGGACGTGCCGTGGACGAGGTCGGTCGTCTCGGTGCCGTCGATGATGTACCGGTTTTCCGATGCAGTCGAACCGTCGACCATGATGCCATTCGACTTCGGCTCGTTGTTGGTGCCTGGCGCTTGAGTCGTGACCGACAGGAAGTCGCGTCCCTTCGGCAAGAGATCGATCTGCTCCGCGCGGATGTTCGTCGACCGTGCACTCTGCCGGACGTCGACGAGCGGTGATTCCGCCGTGACCTGCACCGTCTCCTGGACGCCCTGGAGCGCGAGCGCGAAGTCCACCTTCTTGATCTGTCCGAGACCGACCAGGACGTTCGGCACCTTGCCCTGAGCAAAGCCCTGCAAGTTTGCCGTGAGCTCGTACGTGCCGGGCGGAAGCGCGGTGAAGCGGAATGCCCCCGCGGTATCGGTCGTCGTCGAGAGTACGGCGCCGGCGCCCGAGTGCGCCTCGACGGTGACGCCAGGGAGCACCGCCCCCGAGCTGTCCTTGACGATGCCTTCAATCGAGCCGCGTTGCTCCTGCGCGGCCGCCGGCAAGGCCAGCAACAGCGCAATCACCAATGCGGCAAATGAGCGTACGCGCATTGTGGTTCATCCTCCCTGATGGAACGTGAACGATCGGTGCAAAGCGCGGTAACGATGAGGCGAGGTGATGTGACGAAACCAGGGATGAATGACCGCCCCTTCAGTGACCGCTATGACAATCCAGCACATACTGTGGGCTGGCGTTTTCCGTTAAGCACTCGGTGTGCCGATTTCGCGGGCGGCGAAATGCGTTGTGAAATCCGGTTTTGACGATCCTGGGCGGCATTCGGACACGAAAATTCAGCTACTTGAATCCAACGGGATGGATTGAGGGACGACGCGCAACTCGACCGTTCGTGGACACTCATCACACGATTCATCACACATGCAACTGGTCACACCTGGGCGCAATCGCTGCACGGAAACTGTATACAGAGCGGATCCATCCGCGTACTCGAGCGTGTGGTATCAACGCGCTGAGGCCGTCTGGCCGAGCCGCGCCTGGCGCGCGTAGTGCAGCTAAACGCCAATAGGAGAGGTGCCATGCGTAGACTGAGCTGTTTGGGATTTGCTGTGCTGCTGGCGGCCAGCGCGGCCGCATCGCAGGACATCGACAGACGATCGCGAACAAAAGTCGAGGTGAAAGACGGCAAGACCGTCACCGTAACCGGCTGTGTCGAGCGTTCACTCGAAGGCGGATTCGTGCTCACGAACGTGACAGGCAAGGACGGCGCGCTCGGCAGCTACATGCTGGCCAGCGACGATGACGATCTCGCGAAGCATCTGGGTCACCGCGTGCAGGTGACCGGCAAGGCAGCCGATCAGGGCACAGGCAAGGTCGAAGTCCAGACCAAGAACGAAACCAAGACGGGAGATGACAGAACGAAGACCGAGAGCAAGTCGGAGGTAAAGGGCGATCTCAGGGGGCTCCCGTATCTCGGCGTGGATTCGATCAAGATGCTCGCGACGGTGTGTCCGTAGCGAAGAGCTGCGTCTCGACTCTGGGCTTTGGGCTCTGGGTGGCTTAGAGCCGTGAGCCCAGAGGCCTGAGCCTTTCCTCAGTACTTGAAGACGACGCCGATCTCCCCGGTCCAGTAGTTCAGGTGAACAGGACCGATCGAGATCCTCGGGTCATCGGGGTGTTGAACGATGTTGAAGTAGCGGAGCTCGAACCGAAGTCCCGCACGATCGGTGATGAAGCCGATGGCGCCGCCGCCCAGGTTGTAGGCCAGGTAGTTCCTGCTGAACGAGAACGCATTCGGCTGCGTGGTCTGCTGGTCCACGTGAAGGAGCCCCAGTCCCCCGGAGAGGAATGGTCGCAGCCCGTATTCGTTCCAGCGCAGCGGTGTGGTGAGCAGGATGTTGCCCATGAGCGCGAACGTCTTGCTCCCGAGCAATGGTTTCAACGCCGGCGAGCCGTTTACCGAATCTGCCATGTCCGACTCGAAGAAGTGCGGGGTGTAGACGAACAGCCCCTCGATGCCGAGTGGGCCACGCGGCACCAGCGACACGGCGCCTCCGAAATTCCAGTGCACGTTTCCTGAGCCGTCTTCCAGATCGACGATCGTCGTGTCGCCGACGAATGTGATCCCGATGAGGGGCGTGAAGTGCCAATCGGCTCCCGCGATCGCAGGGAAGGACAGGATCAGCCACCCGCACAGGCACGAGAGGCGGAACGAGCCGAGCATGCGTCGAAGGATCAGACAAAGAGTCGGAGGAACAACGCCGCGAAAAGCGAGCGCGTCACGTCGCCGGCAGCCAGCTGGAAGGGAGCGCTGAGCCCGTCGCTGTTGGCGAGCAGAATCAGCGTCAGATGCCGTGACGGCACTTTCATGATCAATGAGGAGTACGCATTTGGGATCACGCCGAAGTGCCAGATTACCGGCTGATCGTTGTATCTCTGCACGAACCAGCCGAGACCCATGGGAGCTGGCTGTCCACCACGCCCCAGCGCATTCGACCACGCGAGCATCAGCGTCTCTTCACGCAAAAGGATCGTGTCGAGTGCGGCATCGAATCGGGCGAGATCGCGAACCGTTGATACGACACCCGACGCTGCGGTCAAGGGATCCGCCGGCGCCTCGGCGCGCGTGGCGCGCCCTCTCCTGTCGACTCTGTACGGAACGGCAAGGCGCTCGAGAATGCGTGCGTAGCGGTCGAGGGTCGTCGCCTCGAAGAGTCCTTCGGGCAGCGGCTGCAGCTGCACGGCCTCGACGCCCGGCACGGAATCCTTCATCGCGAGACGGTCGAGGATCCGATGGGCGATCGTCTTCCGATACGGCTGCGGCGCGCAGAATTCCACGGCAGCGGCGAGCTGCGCGAACCGATCCGGTTCGTACCGGAAAGGCTCCCCCGTGGACGCGTTGGAGGTGTGGCTCAGGACCTGCCGCAGCGACGCCTCGGTTTCCGGCAGACGCACGCCGAACTGTCGCACCGGTTCATCCAGGTCCAGCCGTCGTTCCTCGACGCATTGCAACAACAACGTGGCGGCCATCGTCGAACTGAGGTCGCCGACGAGATACGGCGTGTCCGGTGTGGCACGGGCGCGGATTTCCTGATTCTGGAAGCCGAATCCGCGCTCCCAGACGATCTCGCCGTTTTGAACGATCGCCGCCGAAAGTCCAGGGACGCCAGCGCTCTGTCGCAGGAGATCCAGATAGGTCTCGAACGGCGGGGCCGGGGGGGGCGGGCTGGTCGCGCTCTGCTGCGCCTGGACTGACGCCAGAGACGCCACCACGAACGCCGCAATGGCCGGCAGACGCTTCCACATCGTGAGTGCCAGACGGCACAGTTTACTCGAAAACTCGGCTTTAGGCTCATGGCTCTCTCGGTTTTTGGCCAACCGTAACCCTCTCTCAAGCCTTGAGCCTCGAGGTTCCGATCACCCACCCAACAGCTTCTCCATCTCGTCCATCACCCGGTTCATCTTCTTCATCGTCAGTTCGAGCGGTTCATGGGTGGTCATGTCGATGCCGGCATCCTTGAGAAGGTCGATCGGATACTTCGAACCGCCGGCGCCAAGGAAGGCGAGGTACCGTTTGGTCGCCGCCGGATCTGCGAGCGCCTTCTCGGAGAGCGCGGACGACGCGGTAAAGGACGTCGCGTACTGGAAGACGTAGAAGTTGCGGTAGAAGTGCGGGATGAACGCCCACTCGTGTGCGATGTAGTCGTCGACGATGCAGATGCCTTTGTCCTGGCCGTAGTACTTCTTCGTGATGTCACCGTAGAGCGTATCGAGCGCTTCTCCCGTCAACGGCTGCCCCTTTTCGACCGACTCGTGCATCCGAAGCTCGAACTCGGCGAACTGCGTCTGTCGGAAGACGGTTCCCTTGATGTTCTCGAGATAGTTCCCAAGCAGCGACAGCTTCGTCGGGTTGTCGGTGATCTTCTTCAGCATGTGGTCGATGAGGAGCGCCTCGTTGAACGTCGATGCGACTTCCGCGACGAAGATCGGATAGTTCGCCGTCGGGTACGGCTGCATCTTGTTGGAGAAGTAGCTCTGCATCGTGTGTCCGAGCTCGTGCGCCAGCGTACTCACGTCGGTGTACTTGCCGTTGTAGTTGAGGAGCATGTACGGATGAACATCGTAAGCCCCTCCATTGGAGTAGGCGCCGGCGCGCTTGCCTTCGTTGGGGGAGAAATCGATCCAGCGCTCCGTGAAGGCGCGCTTTGCCCCCGCTGCGTACTCGGGCCCGAGCGGCGCGAGCGCCTCGAGGACGTGCTTCTGTGCTTCCTCGGCCGTGTAGGTGAAATCGACGGATGCGACGAGCGGGGCGTACAAGTCGTAGTAGTGAAGCTCCGGCAGCTTCAGCATCCGCTGACGCAGCTTCAGGTACCGATGGAACGTCGGCAGGTGGCGGTTGACGCCTTCGATCAGCCGCACGTAGACCGACGTCGGGATGTTGGCCGCATCGAGCGATGATTCGAGCGCGGTCGCGTACTTGCGCGACCGCGCGTAGAAGACGTCCGCCTGCACCTGCGCGTTCAAGGTTGCGCCAAACGTCCCGCGGAACTTCCCGAGGCCGTTGAAGAACGCGGACATCACCTTCTGGCGATCGTCACGGTTCGGCAGCGCGCGGTACACGTTGAATGCCGCGTTGTCCAGCTTCACCGTCTTTCCGTCCGACACCGTCACTGACGGGTACGGAAAATCGGCGTCCGAGAAGATCCCGTAAATGTTCGACGGTCCGCTCGTGATGACCGAGGCGCTCGCCAGGAGACGCTCCTCGGCGTCGGTGCCGGTGTGCGCGCGGCGCCGTTGAATATCGTCGACATACAAGCGGTAGATTTTCAGCCGCGGTTCCTGCGCGATGAACTGCGCGATCGTGGCCGGCTCGATCTTCAAGATCTCCGGCTCGACGAACGCGGCCTCGGCGCCGAAGTTCGCGGCGACCTGGACCATCTCCTGCTTCATGCCCTGGTACTTGCTCACGCGCGTGTCCTGGTCGGACATCATGCTGGCGTACACATACGCGCGCGCGAGCTCCTTGGACAGACGACTGGACAGGTCCAGCGCGTCAGCGAGCTGCGCCGCGGAGGATCCAAGCTTGCCCTTGAATTTTGCGTGACTCGGAATCTCCGCTGTCAGCGCGTCTTTCGCCTGACGCCAGGCATCGTCGGACGGGTAGATCTTCGTAAGATCCCACGTGAATTGGTCGGGTATCTTCGCGCGCTCGCGCTCCTGCGCGGCAACAGCGATCGTACAGGTTACGAGCACGACGAATACGTTCTTCAGCATCCTGCCAGCCTCCCACGGATACCAGTTGGACAATCCGCTTGGAATTGCCTTTTCTTCTCTTAATGCTCGCGGGGCCCCACCCCCGCTCGCGCGGCGGGACCGCTTTCGCGGCCCGCCGCAGCCGCAGGCGCTTTCCCTTTTTCCTTCTTCATCCGCGCGCGCCGAGCCGACGCATCATCGCCCGAAGCGTGCCGCCGGGATCGCGCGAGCTGCCTCTGCCGACTGCTCCAAGCAGACGAGCGGCCCGCGCGGCGTTGCCGCCGGCCAGCTTCAGCGCTTCCTCGACGGCCGCTCGTTCGAGTGCTGCGATCTCGTCGCGCAGCCTCATCGTTCCCATCTGAATTCGTTCCGCGATGCGGCTTCGATCCGCGATCGAACCGCGCTCTGCGTCGGCCTCGGGTCGAAGTACGCGCCGAGGAAGGTCGGCAAGGATAATCTCGTCGCCGGCTCGCTTGTACACGAGCGCTTCGTAGATGGTGTTTCGGAGCTCGCGGATGTTGCCCGGCCAGGGATATGCGCGCAGGGCGCGAATCGCATCCGCACGGATGCGCCCCACGACGGGCCGGCCCTGCTCGCGAGCGAATCGCTGCATGAAGAACAGCGCGAGTGGCTCGAGGTCCTCCAGCCGCTCGCGCAGCGGCGGCACCTGAATGGTGACGATCGCAAGACGTTCGTACAAGTCGATTCCGAACATCCCAGCGTCGACGAGCGGCTTCAGGTCGCGATTGGTGGCCGCCAATATGCGAAAGTCCACTTCGTGCCAGACGTTTTCACCGAGACGGCTGACGACGCGGTCCTCGAGGACGCGAAGGAGCTTGACCTGCGTTTCGAGCGGCGTGTCGTCGATCTCGTCGAGGAACACGGTGCCACCCTCCGCAGCCATGAGCTGACCGTCGTACCGCTGAACCGCCCCGGAGAACGCACCGCGCGCATATCCAAAAAGCTCCGCTTCCATCAGCTCGTTCGGAATCGCGGCGCAGTTGATCGGGATGAAGCGCCGTGCCTGACGCGGCGACCACGCGTGAATCAGGCGTGCCATCACCTCCTTTCCCGTGCCGGTTTCGCCGGTCAGCAGCACCGGCATCGAGGTCCCGGCGACTTGTCGGACCCGCATCATCAGTCGCCGCGACGTTTCGCTGTGCGTCACGATCGTGTCGGTCAACGGCACCGTGAGCTCAGGGGTCAGGAGTTCATCGATGCGCGCGACGAGCTGTGCGCCGCCATCGGGATCGCGTAGCGAGATCGCGTCGTACGCGCCGCGCAGTACCGCGTCGACGCGGAGTTGCTCGGGTATCCGCGCCAGCGACGCCCAGATCCATCGCCGGCCCGGCGGCGCAGAAGGCACGCGGTCCCCGGTGCGCGAGCAGATGACGAGTGGCACGTTTTCGGCGTGACGTTTCCCTCTCAACTCGATCCCGTCGTTCGCAAGTGCCTTCGCGATGAGCGGAGGGACCGGAGGCCCTGCCCATTCGACTGTTGGCATGATCGTCAATGTATCACGGTCGACTCAGTATTTGATTGACGTTCTAATCGGGGCATCTCCGATTTCAGGCCGAAATCCGCAATTCCTGGGCGGTGCGGGACCTGCACTACATAACACAGCCGCTGCAGAGGAGAGCAGCGGTACACGATTCAACGTTCGTCCCTTCTCCAGTCGAAAAGGCAGACGCTGATGACACTTCTGCAGGGATTCGTCACGCTCGTACTACTGCTCGTTGTGCTGGCTGTGGCGCTCGTCGTGGTGATTTCGAGCACGCGGATCATCCGTGCGAACGAATCGGGGCTGGTCGTGAAGCGTTTCGGACCGGCGCTCGCCTCGGGCCGCATCATCGCGCTCGACGGCGAAGCCGGCTACCAGGCACGGATGCTGCCACCGGGATGGCACCTCTGGTACTGGCGCCTCCGATATCTGGTCGTGAAGGTCCCTGTCGTTGTCGTGCCGCCCGGTGAAATCGCGCTCGTCGTTGCCGCTGACGGCGCGGCGATTCCCTCGGAGCGCGTGCTCGCCAGGCAGGTCGACTGCAACAACTTCCAGGACGCGGACGCGTTCCTGCGCGGCGGAGGTGAGCGTGGCCGGCAGCTCGCGTTCCTGACGGCAGGCACCTATCGCATCAACCCGGCACTCTTCGAGGTGGTGACGCGCTCGACGGCCGAGGAACATGGGATGTCCGAAGACGATCTCAACGTGTATCGCATGTCGTCGGACAAGGTCGGCATCGTGACCGTGCTCGACGGCCGCCCGATTCCGGCGGGCGATCTCGCGGGTCCGGTGATCGAAGGCCATGGCAGCTTCCAGCGGGGCCAGGCGTTCATCGACGCTGGTGGCTGTCGCGGACTTCAGGAAGAGGTGCTGCTCTCTGGCTCGTGGAACCTGAACCCGTGGTTCGTGCGTGTGGAGCCCGTCGCTCTGACGGAAATCCCGATCGGCTACGTTGGCGTTGTGGTCAGCTACGTCGGCCGGGAGCACCTTGACGTGTCCGGTGACAGCTTCACGCACGGTGACCTTGTCGAGAAGGGGCGGAAGGGTGTCTGGGTCGAGCCGCTCCTGCCCGGCAAGCACCCGATCAACACGCGGGTGATGAAAGTCGAGCTCGTACCGACGACGAACATCGTCCTGAACTGGGCGCAGCGAACGGAGGCGCATCATTACGACGAACGGTTGTCGTCGATCCTCGTGAGGTCGAAGGACGGTTTCTCGTTCAGCATGGACGTGTCGCAGATCATCCACATCGGCATGAAGAACGCGCCGCGGGTGATCTCGCGCGTCGGGTCGATGCAGAACCTCGTCGATCACGTGCTGCAGCCGACGGTCGGGAACTACTTCAGGAACTCCGCGCAGGAGGTGACCGTGCTGGAGTTCCTCTCCGCGAGGTCTGCCCGACAGCGTGAGGCGTTCGAGAACATCAGGAAGGCGATCGAAGCCTACGACGTCGAATGCATCGACACGCTGATTGGCGACATCGCGCCGCCAGCGGAGCTGATGAAGACGCAGACCGATCGAAAGATCGCTCAGGAGCTGGAGCGGACCTACGAGGTCCAGCGCGAGGCGCAGGTACAGCGTCAGACGCTCGAGCGCGAAACGGCCGTGGCGAACCTCCAGTCCGATGTCGTGCGATCCGAGCAGATGGTGCTCGTCGCGCAGCAGAACGCGCTCGCGGCGGCCGAGGCCGCGCGCGGTGAAGGCAACGCGCTGCGGTTGAGGGCGGAGGGTCAGGCGGCTGCGGTGCGCGTGAATGGTGAAGCGGAAGCAGCCGCAGTTCGTGCGGTCGGCGCCGCGAAAGCCGAAGCCTACCGGCTTGGTATCGAAGCCGTCGGCGGCAACGGCTACACGGCGATCCAGCTCGCGACGATCCTCGGCGAGAACCACGTCAAGCTCGTCCCCGAGATCGCCGTGAGCAGTGACGGCGGCGGCGGGCTGGTGAACGCGATGATCGCGCGAATGCTCGCTGGGCCTGCTGACAATCGGCCGCGTGAATAGGAAGCGGCGAGGGCCGGTAGGTCGGTGGCTCGATGGCTCGGGGTTCGGTTGCAATTCTACCCCGGGGCCACCACCGAGTCCCGGGCGCAATGACACAAGGTCAGGAGACGAGGAGATTCCTAAGGAAAAACCCATTGAAGCCGGACACTACGGCTTCAGCGTCAGACGATGCGCGGCGTTTGCCTCCACCGCCTTCTTCGAGAACGCAAGAGGAAAGTACTGGTTCTCGGCCCACAGCGCGAGGAGATTTCCGTAGTACGGACTGCCGGGTTGGCCCGATTGACCTGGCACGTTCGTCACGACTGATCGATCCCAGTCCGAGACATCGAGGACTTCACGATACGTTGCGCCATCGGCAGCGACGGTGCCGGCGCCGCCGGGACGCTCCATCGTTGGGAGATCGAATTGCTTGACAAGCGGATGCGGGAACGCTCGCGCGTGCATGCGTCCCCAACGCCAGCCGCTCCGGTCGCGTCCCTGCGAGTCGGTAAGTCGTGCGATCGCGCGACGCAGTCCCTCGTCGAGATCCGCACGGGCATCCGGTGACGACTGTTCGTTGGGACGCAACGTGCTGCGCCAGGTTTCATACATCGCTGCTTCGATGCTGTCCTTGCGATAGACGGCATCCCAGGCGGCGAGCAGTCCGCGGGCCCGCTCGACTTCAGGATCGGATGACGTCCACCCCTTGAAGCGCGGCAAGTCTGCGGCTGCGCGCAATGAGAACGCGTCGTGCTGGATTCGCTGATGATCCTCGAGCGAGTACCTGCGCTCGGGCGTCAGCAGTTGCTGCAGTCGCGTGATGCGGTCGAACCGCGTGTCGGCGTTCTTGAACATCAGCGGAGGCGAATACTCTTTCGGCTGGATGTTGTTGTTGGCGGTGACGATGAAGCCGGTACCCGGGTTGTACTCCCGCGGAAGATCACGACGAAAACCCTGCCACTCGTACCGGCCGGTGCCGGGCACGGGCACCCGGCCGACCCAACCTTTCCTCGCGGGCGTCAACGCCGACGCCTGCCACGAAATGTTTCCGTCGACATCGCCACAAATGAGGTTCTCGGATGGCGCCTTCCAGAACAGGGCAGCATCCAGGAACTCGTGGCAGTTGCGCGCTTGATTGAGCCGCAAAGCGCCGAGATACGCGCCGGTACCGGGCTCGAGGAGTGCCGTCCGGAGTGCGTACGCGCGATGGCGCGCCCTGTCTTCGTAGAAGATTGGTCCGTGACGGCTGAATTTCAGCTCGAGCGTCTGAGCCTGCGCGCCTTTCACTCCGATGGTTTCCCGGACGATGTGCAACGGCTCCCAACGGCCGTTCCAGCGGACCTCGTTCGCATTCGCCGGGTTGACTTCCTCGACGAACACGTCGTGCTGATCCGTTCCGACGATGGTCAGTCCCCACGCGACCCGGTCGTTGTGGCCGACGGCTACGCCCAGAAAAGGCGGCTCCGAGGCGCCGATGACGTTCCATCCCGGCGCACTCAGGTGGACGATGTATCGCAACGACGGGAGCGTGACCTCGCGATGCGGATCGTTGGCGACGACTGGCTTGCCAGTAGCCGACATCACCCCGCCGACGACCCAGTTGTTGCTGCCAGGCTCGACGATCTCGGCGTGCGGCGGCATGCCGTCAGCGCTCTGTCGGCGGGTGAATGCTTTCCCGATCGCGAGCGGCAGGAGCGATCGATACGCCGGCAGAATCTCCGGTGAGGTCACGCGGCCTCCCGTCCGCGTCGCGGCGATCACCGCATCATCGATTCCAGACACATCCAGGCCTTCGGGCACGGTCAATTCGTCCCACGGGTCAGGATTTCGGCGCCGGTTCGCTTCGGCGGCACCCAATCGTGCCACGCTCTGGGCGAGTTGCAGTTCCGCCGTCGCGTCGCCGAACGTGACCTGGCGAAGGGTCAAGGTCTCGAGCGTCCACGGGGTTGGCTTGATGCCGGTCAACACGAACTCCACCGGCAGATTCTCGGCGTGGCCGGCGATGAACGCGTTGATGCCGGTCACAAACGCCGTCATCAATCTTCGACCGTCGGGGTGGTAGCTCGAGAGCTCGGCATCGTCCATCGCGCCGCGATACTTGAGCAGCCGCGCGATCCGATCGCGGCCGACAGCCTCGGGTCCGACCACTTCGGCGAGACGTCCCTCCGCGGTTCGACGCCACACCTCCAGCTGCCACAGGCGATCCTGTGCGGCGACGTATCCCTGCGCGAGGAAGAGGTCCTCAGCCGACTGCGCGGTGATGTGTGGAATACCCCAGCGATCGCGCGTCACCTGCACGGGGGCGTGGAGACCTTTGACGACGGCGTCGCCGTCGATGCGCGCGAGAGCCCGCTCGGCAAGCGTCGCCATCGATGGCTGCAACTCGGTGGCGATGAAATACGCAGCGAGGACGGTAAGAGGTACGAAGTAAGAAGTACGGAATCCGAATAACGTCGTTCGTGTCACGTGTTGGTCTGCGATCGCGCGGGTTCCGTCTGCGGCGTTTCTTCCACTTCTACTTCTGACTTCTTCGTTCGTACTTTTTACTGCTTGGTTGCGAGCGTCACCGTGTGGCGATCGAAGACGGCGGCGGGACCCGCCTTCTCGAGGAGCGCTACGATGGCGTCGCGCCGCGCGAGCAGGCCGGAGATCTCGTACGGCGTCAGCACATCACCGAGCGCGCGGTCGAGCGTCGGCCGATCGAGCTGCTTCATACGCTCGAGGACCTGGCGATCGCAGCGCGTGACGTTGGCGGGGGACTTGAGCGACGGGTGCGTCCTGAACGCGCGGGTGTGATCGATCGCCCAGATCCGCCAGTCCTTGCAGATCAGGAGATTCCCCATGTTTCGATCGACGTTGTAAATCAGCTGATCGAAGACGCGAACGAGCTGCATCTGCTCGTTCCACTCCCGTGGATTCGGAGGGGACATTTTCTTCTTTAGCCGGTCCCCTTCATCCATCATCACGTCGTCGACCCACCACGTAAACGCCGCGTCGTCGGTGCGCCACCGCCGCTTGACGCTGACGGGCACCAGATTGAGGCCGATCAGCCGGTCCAGCCGGTACGCCGCGACGTTATAGAGCCAGCTGTCTCGAAAGTTGAACTCGGTACCGCGTCCCGAGTCGAACTGCGCCTTGCGCTCGTCGATCGCCTGGATGTGCGCGTCGTGAGTGAGCGTGCCGTCTGACAGCGTGGCGCGGAGTGAGCCGGTGATGCCCTTCGAGGCGGAATGTGTCTTCAGAACCTTCGCGTCGCGCAGGAACTGCTCGATCTGCTCGTCGGACGGTGCCGTCGCGGGTTGGGCCGCGGGTTCCTGCGCCCGGAGTTCGACTGTTTGCAGGTCCCGGGAAATCGGTAGGACGGCGATGAGCCCGAGAAATACGGCACCAAGAAGCGTGTGGCGCATAAGTGGCTCCTGTGGGCTAACTACCCGCCTCGACTGGATGTCGCGCAGAGTATAGCAGCCATTGGCTGAGCTTCTTGCGCAATTGCAATGACCTGACGAAATCGTGATCGCCTGTGCCTCGGTGGAACAGATCGATCAGTAAAACGTGCGAAATCACACCGTCTAACAAGAGTTTTTTCATCGGAGGCCGCCGGAACGGGACTTGCGAAACGCGTCGGACGATCGTCAGCCGTCACCCACCATCTTCTGGAGCGGGCACTGTCGGCTAGGCGTGCCGGAGGCGCACGCCGCCGGAGCGGAGCAGGGCAGAGGGCCGCATCAACCGCGGCGCGCACAAAAGGCGCGCCGGGGACCCGGACCCGCAAGCGACGGCGATATCGGCTCCACTGTTCGGACGTTGCGCAGTGGGTGGGATTGGGGGGTCCGGCGGGGCGAAGCCCCCCGGTCTATTTAGGAGGGCAAGCATGGAGCGTATTGCGAAAATCGGGTCATCCATCGCGATCAAGGGTGAGATCACCGCGCAGGAAGATGTCGTCATTGCGGGTCGGGTCGAGGGCACGATCAACGTCGAAGGACACCTCGTCGTCGTCGAAGCCTGCGGACACGTGGAGGCCGATATTGTGGCACGCGGCATCATCGTCTCGGGAACGGTGAAGGGGAGCCTCGTGGCGGAAGAGCGCATCGAGCTGCGCAACAGCGCGGAAGTCGAGGGAGAACTCACCTCGCCGCGAATCAACATGGCGGAGGGTGCACAGCTCCGCGGCCGTGTCGACATGCCGCGGACCGAGAAAGTCAAGCTCGCTGTCGCTTCGTAGACGCGGATTTACGCGGATTTACGACGAGACGCGGATTCTCGCGCACTGGCGCGGATCATTTCTGCGACGGGACGCGGATTTTCACGGACTGTCCCGGATCATTCATTTCTGCGACGAGACGCGGATCTTCGCGGATTGACGCCGACGATCCTGCGATCCAGCAGCGGCCCTCTCCGCGGCTGCGACAGCCTTGCGTGCCCACATCGCGAGCTCCGACGGACTTTCCAGGATCGTCGCCGGCACTGAATAGTACTTCATTGTTCCCGATCGATGGGCGTACGGCTTGAACGGCCGTGCGCCAATCGCCTCGAACTCTCCACGAGTCTGGTCGTCGGCTTTCAGATACAGCACGTCGCCCGCGATGATTCCAAAGAACAGACCGCCTCGATAGAGCCCGACCCCTCCGAACATCGATCGAGCGGTTACGTCACCGAGTTCCTCGAGCTGATCGATAACGAACGCGCGAAAGCCGCCGCTGACGGTGAGGGGCGTGATTGATTTCCTCGCGCCGGTTCTCTTCATTCTGTAAAGCTTGCACCCGGAGGATCTGCCTTTCCGGCGACGCCAGGCTACGTGCGAAGTACAATACGCCCGCACTGATGAACGCTCAACCGAAGTCTGGCTGCGCGCGAGAGCGTTCGAGGGTCCGGCCGGGCGAAGCCTCCCGGTGTAGTTAACATGCCGCTCTGCATCATCGTGGAAGACCACGAGGACACGCGTGAAGGCTACGCGGAGTTCTCGGTGTGTCGGGGTTCTCGACGCTCACAGCAGCCTCCGCCGACGAGCTGTTCGCGTTGACGGCGGATCGTGCGCCGGATGTGATCGTGCTCGATCTGCAGCTCCCGAGAATCGACGGCTGGGAAGTCACCCGGCGGCTGAGGGCGGATCCCCGCCTTCGGCACGTTCCCATCGTCGCCGTTTCTGGGTGCGTGCTGCCAGCGGAGCGCGAAAACGCGCGAGAGGCCGGATGCGACGTGTTTTTGCCGAAGCCTTGCGATCCGGACGACATCGTGCGGGAAGCGCGGCGCCTGGTCGAACAATCGCGCGGCGGTTGAGTATGTCGTTCGGTCGCCGGTTGGCGGCCTCGTCCGGTGTTGCCCGAATCCAGGCGTCTACTGCTTACTTCGGACTTCCGGCGTTCGTGCGTTCGACTCCCGCCTGCCGCACGCTGTCAACGATGATCGTGATCAACGCCTCGGCATCGAGTTCATTCAACGCGGTGGTGCTGAGATCGCTCAGGCCGTACGCGCGGATGATGTTCACGAGGTGCCATGGCGAGAGCGCCGCGAGCTGACGGCGGAGCAGCGCCTCACCCTTGCGATATACCGAGAACGGGTTCAGGATGCTCTCGGTTGCACGTGGCGCGTATGATTCCGGCGCCGGTCCGTCGAAGACCGGAGGCATCACGTCTGGCGCCACAGGACGTGACGGCGGCTTGAGCGCGCGCTGCAGTGCGCCTTCGAGATAAACGGGTGTCAGCCCGGTCGCCCAGTACTCCGCGTCCACGCGATTCGGCTGCGTGGTCTCGCGTCCGGTACGCACGGCAGGGCCGCCTTCGACCGGCAGGAACTCGATCCACCCATGCCAGAGCCCATCGGGGGCTTCGGCTCCGCACGCCCTCGCGATGTAAGCCACTCCGTCTGGTGAGACTACGGGATCCGCGAACTGTACCAACACTTCAGCCACCAACCACCCCCTCGGAGGCACGGAGGTCATCGGAGAAACTTACCCCGGAGCCACGAAGTCCCGTGCGCTCCGTCTCTCCGTGTGAAAGGCCGCCGAGCCACTCAGAAGACGTCTAGCAAAAACATCTCCAGAGAGCGGAACCTTGAACGTGAAACGCCTTGAGGGCCATGATGACGTAATGAGCAAGCCGATTGATCCCCGTGTCGACATCGGACACGTTCATCTGAAAGTTGCCGATCTGGACCGCGCTGTTGCCTTCTACTCGGGCGTGCTGGGTTTCGACGTCGTGCAACGCATGGGCAACTCAGCTGCGTTCCTCAGCGCAGGAGGCTATCACCACCACATCGGGCTCAATACGTGGGAAAGTCGCGGAGGGAGCCCGCCGCCGGCCGGAACGACGGGCCTCTATCACGTGGCCATTCGCTACCCGGACCGCGCCGCGCTCGCCGATGCGCTCGAGCGTGTGCAGAACAATGGACTCCGCCTCGAAGGGGCGAGCGATCACGGGGTCAGTGAGGCGCTTTACCTTCGAGATCCCGACGGCAACGGACTCGAGTTGTATTGGGATCGTCCGCGGGCCGAGTGGCCGCGGGCGGCTGACGGCACGTTGCGCATCGTGACTGAGCCGTTGGATCTCGACGCGTTGCGCGCCGCAGCCACGACGACTGCATCGGCACCGGTGGCGCCGCAACCAGCGTCTCAGTACGCGTTCATGGACGATGCCGCACGATCCCGACTTCGCGATCTGCGTTCACGGCTGCTCCAGCTGCACAAGGTCCTGTTGGACGATGCGCGCGCCACGTACGAGCTCGATCGCGGTCGCGTTGGCTCGAACGCGAGCCTGCTGCAGCTCGTCATCAACGACCCGTGGTTCGCGTGGCTGCATTCGTTGTCGGAGCTCGTCGTGCGGATCGACGAGACCGTGGAGCCCGACTCGCCCGCAACTGCGGCGGATGCGGCCGCGCTCGTCGAGCAGGTGGAGCGGCTCTTGACCGCGTCCGAAAATGGCGAAGGCTTCGCTCGCCGCTACTTCGAAGCGCTCCAGCGGCAACCCGCTGTGGTCCTCGCGCATGCCGACGTCAGACGAGTGCTCAAAGGAATGAGATGACGCCGTCGCTTCCCGCGGGCGCTGCCAGCAAAGTGTCAACAGATGTCGCAGCGGAGGTGCTGTCAGGTCCATCCGTCACTGCGACGACCGCAGTCCCTCCGCCGAAGACTGGCCGCCGCCTGGATCGATCGATTGTCGAGGGCCCGATTGTCCGCGCCGTCTGGAGGATTGCGTGGCCCACCGTCCTGCAGAACGCGATCGGCGGTCTGCAAGGCATCGTCGATCATGCGATGGTTGGCCACTACGTCGGCTATACGGCCAACGCGGCAATTGGCGTCAGCTGGCAGATCTTTCTCGTCGTCATCGTTTTCATCAGTTCGCTGTTCACCGGTATGGGTGTGCTCGTGGCGCGCTTCGCCGGCGCGAATCAGCCGGATAAGGTGAATCGCACCGTTTACCAGGCGTTCCTCACCTCGGTCGTGCTCGCGGTCGGGATTCTCGCGCCCCTCGGATATCTGCTCTCGCCGCGATTGCTGGAGCTGGTTCACGCCACGCCGGCCGTCCGACAGGAGGCGCTGCCGTTCCTCCGGACGATGTTCGTTTTCAGCATTGGCATGCTTCTGTTTTTCATGCTAGGCGGTGCACTGCGCGCTGCCGGAGACGCGCGAACACCGCTCCGGCTCGGCGTGTGGATGACGATTCTGAACGTAGCATTCAACGTTGTCCTGATTCCTGGTTACGGTCCGGTCCCGTCGTTTGGCACTCGCGGCGCGGCGATTGGCACGGTTACCGCGAGCTTCATCGTCGCTGCTGTCGCGATGGGGTTGATTCTCAAGGGACGACTGGTCGTACACTTCGACCGGTCGATGTCGTGGAGGCCGGATTGGGAGATCATTCGATCCTTGTTCCGCTTCGGTCTGCCTGCAGGGATTCAAGGGGTGGCGATGAACATCGCCGGCGTCCTGCTGCTGCGCTTCATCGGATCGCTCGAGCACAGCGCGGAGGCGCAGGCGGCGTACGCGGTGGGATATACGGAGCTGTTCTCGCTGATCACGTGGACATCTGTCGGTCTCATGGGCGCGGCCGCTGCTGTCGCGGGCCAGAACCTCGGCGCCGGACGACCCGAACGATCGATTCGAGCCGTGCAGATCGCGGCTTGGATCGGTGTGGGTGTCGCGGCAACCGTTGGCGCGCTGTTCCTGTTGATTCCCAGGGTGCTCCTGGGGATCTTCGGCCTCGACGATCCGATTGTCGTAAGCCTCGGCCGCCAACTGCTCGGATTCCTCAGCGTGTCAGGCTTCTTCATCACCGTGGCCCTCACCTACACTGGCGGGCTGCAGGGCACCGGCGACACTCGAAGCCCCTTATACATCACGCTCGTCTCTCAAGTAGTCGTGCCGATCGGGTTGTGCTCGATGCTGCAGCTCATCGGGCGGCTCGAGCCGGCGGGTGTGTGGACGGCAATCCTGCTCGGACACTGCACGCGGTGTACGCTGTCCGTGCTTCGGTTCAGGCAAGGACGGTGGCGTCACATCGTGGTTGAGTGATTGTCCCCGGGTCCCCGAAAGGCGGTTCACATGCGATGGACACCTGGTAACCGCGAGAATGTCGAAGACCGTCGGGCAAGTTCCGGCATCGGCATGCGTGTGGGTGGCCTCGGTCTCGGCGGGCTGCTCGTGGTATTCCTCCTGAGCTGGCTGACGGGCGTCGATTTCCTGGGCCTCCTCGACAGCGGCGCGCCGCTGCCGGAATCGGCGGGCACGACGGGTCGCGTCGCGAGCTCGCCCACAGAAGAACGGCTGGTGGATTTCGTCGACGCGGTGATGGGAGATGTACAAAGCACATGGCGTCAGCTGCTGGGCAGCCGGTACCAGGAAACGCGCGCCGTGCTTTTCCGCGATTCGATTCAGTCAGCCTGCGGCTTCGCGCAGTCCGCGACCGGTCCGTTCTATTGTCCGGGCGATCATCGGGTGTATCTCGATCTGGGATTCTTCGACGAGCTCAATCGACGATTCGGCGCTCCCGGCGATTTCGCGCAGGCGTACGTTCTCGCGCACGAGATGGGGCATCACGTGCAGACGTTGCTCGGCATCGAGTCCAAGGTGCGGAACCTGCAGTCGTCTCGTCCCGACGAAAGCAACGTGCTCTCGGTTCGCATGGAGCTGCAGGCGGATTGCTTCGCGGGCGTGTGGGGCAACAATGCCGCGCGATCAGGCCGAGCGCCGGGGCGGATCGAGCTCGAACGCGGAGACGTGGAGGAAGGATTGAACGCCGCTGCCGCGATTGGTGACGATCGATTGCAGCGCATGTCCGCTGGTCGCGTGTTCCCGGATCGCTTCACGCACGGATCGTCCGAGCAGCGCGTGACCTGGTTCCGCCGCGGCTTCGACGGCGGTGACGTCGACGCGTGCAATACGTTCAAATAGTGTCTCTGGGCTCAGGGCTTTGGGCTCTGGGCTCTGAACTTCTGCTTTTGACTCTGGGCGACTTCAGAAGCGATGCGCCTTCTTGACGCCGAACCCGAATCCCGGCCTGTAAACGAGCTAGCTAGCGAACCACCGAACTACCAATGCCCAATCCCGAAACTCGATGACGCGAATGCTAGAATCCGCACGAGCATGCCGACAATCGGACAATCGATTCCGCGCAAGGAAGGACGCGCGAAAGTCACGGGTCGCGCTCGGTACGTCGACGACATGGCGCTGCCAGGCATGTTGTACGGCGCGACGGTCCGCAGCACGGTTGCGCGCGGAGAGATTCGCGGCATCGAGTACGGTCCGTCGATTCCATGGGACGAGTTCACGATCGTCAGCGCCGCCGACATCCCGGGGCGGAACTGCGTCACGCTGATCCTCGACGATCAGCCGTTTCTCGCTGACGGGCGGATCAACCATCCCGAAGAACCAATCCTGCTGCTGGCGCATTCCGATCGGTTCCTGCTCGAAGAGGCGCGACGGCAGATAATCGTCCACGTCGAGCCGCGGCCAGCGGTGTTTTCGATGGATGATGCGCTCGAACGCCGGCATGTGATCTGGGGCAACGACAACATCTTCAAGAGTTATGTCGTGTCACGTGGCGATGTCGATGCCGCGATGGCGGATGGTGTTCGTGTGATCGAAGGCGAGTACGAGACGGGCGCCCAGGAGCAGCTCTACATCGAGCCGAACGGCATGCTCGCCGTCGCCAATCCTGTCGATGGCGTCACCGTCTGGGGCTCGATGCAGTGCCCGTATTACATCCAGAAGGCGCTCTTGTCGCTCTTCGAGATGCCAGCAGAGAAGATTCGAATTGTTCAGATGGAGACCGGCGGCGGCTTCGGCGGCAAGGAGGAGTATCCCTCGATCATCGCGGGACACGCGGCCCTGCTCGCCTGGAAGTCGGGGCGACCAGTGAAAGTGATCTACGACCGTGCCGAAGACATGGCCGCAACGACGAAGCGGCATCCGTCGCGGACGCGGCATCGAACTGCGGTCGACGGCCAGGGCCGCCTCGTGGCGATGGATATCGAGTTCGTGATTGACGGCGGCGCGTATTGCACGCTCTCTCCGGTCGTCCTGTCACGCGGCACCATCCACGCTGCTGGACCGTACTTCTGCCCGAACGTGCGGATTCGATCGCACGCGGTTGCGACCAGCGCGCCGCCGCACGGCGCGTTCCGCGGCTTCGGCGCGCCGCAGAGCATCTTCGCGCTCGAGCGCCACATGGATGTCGTCGCGGCGGCCATCGGCCTGACGCCCGAAGAATTTCGTCGTCGCAACTTCATCACACCAGGGCAGGCGAGTGCCGTGGGACAAGTCATCAACGAGCCGGTCGGCATGGCCCGATTGCTCGACCGCGCGCTCGAGCTCTCGGAGTACCACGACAAGACGCGGCGCTTCGCCGTCAGCAATCGCCGGTCGACGACGAAGCAGGGCATCGGGTTCGCATCGTTCATGCACGGCGCGGGCTTTACGGGATCGGGCGAGGAGCATCTCGCGTCGGTGGTTGCTGTCGATGTCGTACCCGACGGTCACGTCCGCGTGATGACATCGAGCACCGAAATCGGGCAGGGGACGAACACGATATTCGCGCAGATTGCTGGAGATGCACTGCAACTGCCGAGCGACGCAATCGAAGTTGTACAGCCGGATACCGCGCTGGTCCCGAACAGCGGTCCCACCGTCGCTTCGCGGACCTGCATGGTCGTCGGCAGGCTCGTCGAGAGCGCCGCGCTGGGCGTGCGCCGCACGCTCGTCGATGCAGGTCTGCTGGGCGACTCATATACGTCGTCGGATTTCCAGAACGCGTGCCGCGAGTACGTCGCGCGCACCGGACCGCTGCGGGCAACGGCGCGCTACCAACCGCCTCCTGGTCTGAAGTGGGATGACGAGCGCTATCAAGGCGACGCGTACGGCACGTACGCGTGGGCCGTCTACGTTGCGGAGGTGACGGTCGATCCGGTGACGTTCGAAGTGCGCGTGGACGATTTCGTCGCGGTCCAGGAGATCGGCAAGGTGATCAACCCGGTGCTGGCAAGCGGTCAGATCGAAGGTGGTGTCGCGCAGGCGATCGGCTGGGCGCTCCACGAGCACGTCGTCTGGCGCGAGGGGCGGATGGTCAACTCGCAGATGACGAACTACATCATGCCCACGTCGGTGGACCTGCCTCGCATCCGCGTGTATTTCGAGGAGCAGGCATATCCGTACGGTCCCGCGGGCGCCAAGGGAATCGGTGAACTGCCGATGGATGGTGCGGCTCCAGCCATCTTCAATGCGGTGGCGCAGGCGACGGGCGTCAGTCCGACGAAGGTGCCGTTGACGCCGGAGGTGCTCATGGAGTTGATGGAGCGTGCACGTGGGTGAGCTTGTCTCGCCGAAGCCGCGCAGCGGCGAAGGTGGACCGATTCGTGTGGGTTGCACGATCAACGGTGTCGCGTCGACGCTCGAGGGGCATCCGATGGCGCGGCTGCTCGACGTGCTGCGACACGATCTTCGGCTCACGGGCACGAAGGAAGGCTGCGGCGAAGGGGAATGCGGCGCGTGCGCAATACTGATCGATGGTCAGCTCGTCAACAGCTGTCTCGTGCCGTTGCTCCATGCAGCGGGCACCTCGATCACGACGATTGAAGGTGTGGCGGACGGCGAACGGCTGCACGCCGTCCAGGAAGCGTTCATCGCGTACGGCGGCGCGCAGTGCGGGATCTGCACCCCCGGCATGGTGCTCGCAGCCATCAATCTGCTCGCACGCAATCCCGACCCGGCCGAAGCCGACATCCGTACCGCGCTTGCCGGCAACTTGTGCCGCTGCACCGGCTACATGCGAATCTTCGAAGCCGTCGTTCGCGCGTGCCACCCGTCCGCTTCGCAGACTTAGCAGGCCGCAGAAGAAAGCCGGCGCGATGGAAATTGGCAATGGGAGATGGCAAAATGCCCAGGTTTTTTCCATTTACCACCTGCCATTCAGGATGCGTTTTTCAGCATCCTGTTAGTTCAGAGAGCCCGTTCCCCGTGCAGGATCTGCGTACGTCATGAGATCGTTCATCCCGGATTACGAGCTCGTTGCGCCGGCGTCGCTCGATCAGGCCCTCGAGATGCTCGCGAGCGATCCGGGCCGCTGGCAGCCGTTCGCCGGCGGAACGGATCTCATGGTCCTCCTCGAGGCGGCCAAGCTGAGCGGCCGTCAATTCATCAGTCTCTGGCACTTTGACGAACTGCGAGGAATCAGGATCGAGCAGGATACGGTCGTCATCGGCGCGCTAACGACGTATACCGACGTGTTGAATGACGCGGTACTGCGCGACGAGTTCCCGCTCGTGTGTCAGGCGGCCGCAGAGACCGGCGGAGTGGCGACGCAGAATCGTGGCACGATCGGCGGCAACATCGCGAACGCATCGCCCGCCGCGGATACGCCGCCCGCGCTGCTCGTGTACGATGCGAAGCTCGAGCTCATTTCCGTCAGAGGAACGCGGGCCATCCCATACGATCAGTTCCACACTGGCTACAAGGTAATGGCCCTGACGAGCGACGAGCTGATTCGCGCGATTCGACTGCCGCGCAGGCCCCGTTGGATCGAGCGGTATCACAAGGTGGGGACGCGGCGAGCGCAGGCCATTTCGAAGGTGTGCTTTGCGGGGGCGGCCGACGTCCAGGATGGCGTCGTCCGTGATGTGCGCATCGCGCTCGGCAGCCTCGCGCCGACCGTGGTTCGCGCGCGAGCCGCCGAATCAGTGCTGTGTGGTCGCTCGCTCGACGCGCAGGCGATCGCCGCCGCGTGCGAAGCGCTCGCCACCGACATCGTCGCGATCGACGACATGCGCTCGACGGCGCAGTATCGGCAGAAGGTCGCCGGCAACCTGCTGGAGCATTACCTGACAGACCTCGCACCAGGGTTGCGCGCTACGTTCGTCGATACGCGATAAGATTCCCTGATGCGGGTTTTTTCACTTTTACTTGGTACTCTTGCGTTCGCAACGTCCCTACTCGCCCAAAGTCCCGGCACCGCGCCCGGTCAGAGCGCCGCGATTGACGCTGCGCTCTCGAAGGTCGCTCCCAGCCTCGTTCGAATTCATGTCGTCGCGGTCGATCAACAGGAGGGGCGTGAGCTGAAGCGCGAAGCGGCGGGCAGCGGCACGATCATCACTCCCGAAGGTCACGTGCTCACCAACCACCACGTCGCAGGTCGCACGCGCGCGCTCTTTTGCACGCTCGCGAGCCGCGAGGAGCTTCCCGCGGATCTGGTCGGCACGGATCCGCTCTCCGACATCGCCATTCTCAAGTTGCGGCCTCCGGCGCCGCGCACCTTCCCGGCAGCCCACTTCGGGACTGCGAGCACATTGAAGGTCGGCGAACGCGTGCTCGCACTCGGCAGTCCGCTGGCGCTGTCCCAGTCGGTGACGATGGGGATCGTGAGCAACACGGAGATGATCCTGCCGGGCATGTTCTGGCCGTTCAACCGCATGACGCTAGACGGCGAGGATGTCGGCTCGATCGTGCGCTGGATCGGTCACGATGCGCCGATCTTCGGCGGGAACTCCGGCGGCCCGCTGGTCAACATGGAAGGGGAGATCGTCGGTGTCAACGAGATCAGTCTCGGGCTGGCTGGCGCGATTCCCGCCGATCTCGCGAAAGAGGTCGCTGACGCGATCATCAAGAACGGCCGCGTGAAACGAAGCTGGATTGGCCTCGAGGTGCAGCCGCTCCTGAAGGCGACGCAATCCGATCGCGGCGCGCTCATCGGTGGAGCGATCGAGGGCTCGCCCGCGGAGAAGGCCGGATTCCAGTCGGGAGATATTCTCCTTCGCGTCGGTACGCATGACGTCACGGTCCGTTTTGCCGAGGAAGTCCCGCTGTTCAATCAGCTGATCATGCGCTTGCCACTCGGCAAACCCGTCGACCTCACGGTCCTTCGAAACGGAAAGGAAAAGACAATCAGCGTCGTTCCCGTCGAGCGCGAAAGCGTGGAGGCCCCAATCCGCGAGCTGCCGATGCTCGGCGTGACAGCATCGAATCTCACCGCCTGGTCTGCAAAGGAACTGAAGCGCAGCAGTCGCGACGGCGTGCGCGTGCGCGGCGTCCGTCCTGGCGGCCCGGCGGACCAGGCGAAGCCGTCGCTCGATCAGGACGACGTCATCGTCGCGGTCGACGGGAATGCAGTGAGGACCCTCGAGAATCTCACCGAGATCGTCGAGCGTCTAGCGTCGGGGACGAACCACGCGGCCGCGCTCGTGTCGTTCGAACGTTCGAGCGAGCGACTGCTCACGGTCATCGATGTCGGACGTCCCGGCCTGGAAGATCCTGGCCTCGAGGCACGAAAGGCCTGGATCCCCGCCTCGACGCAGGTACTCACGCGCGAGCTCGCCGAGAAGCTCGGGCTCGGAGAGACGATGGGCGTGCGTCTCACCCGCGTCCTGCCCGGGGCGGCGAAAGCAGGATTGCTGGTTGGCGACATCATCACCGCGGTCGACAACGAGCCGGTGCACGCGTCGCAACCGTCCGACGCGGATCTGTTTGCGACGATGATCCGGCAGTACAAGATTGGATCGACGGTGGAGCTGTCGATCATGCGGGGGAAGACGCCGGAGAAGCTGAAGGTCACGCTGGAAACGTCTCCGCGGCTGTCGCGCGAGATGAAGAAGTACGACGACACGAACTTCGAGTTCCGCGTTCGGGATATCGCAGCCGCCGATCGACTCGAACAGGGATTGCCGGACGACCAGCGCGGTGTTCTCGTCGATGCGGTCCGTGAGGGAGGCTGGGCCGCGCTTGCGCATCTGGCGGTCGGCGATCTGCTGCTCGCGATCGACGGCGACGTCGTCGCTGATGTCGCCACGGTCCAGGCGAAAATGAAAACGATCAATGACGAGAAGCCCCCGACCGTCGTGTTCCGCGTCAAGCGTGGAATACGTACGTTTTTTGTAGAACTCCAAGCTGGTTGGAAGTGAAATGTCGATGGATTGGTGGAAGCGCCTGCGGCCGCGGCGAGCGAGCGGCGGGGTCCCTGACGTGCGTTTTGTGCGCGTTGGGGTGCTCGTCGCGAGTCGAGCCGCGCGCGTGGGGGTGGGCCCGACGCGCATTGAGTAATGTTGAGACAGCCGGCCGAATTGGAGGGTATTTGCGAAAGTTGCTCACCATCGTCGCGATTGGTTTCACACTCGCCGCGGGAACCGCCGCCGCCCAGGACAATCGCGCGGCGGGGCGCGAGATTGTCAAGAAATGGCAGGCGGCGATCGTCAACGTGCGCGTCGTCCTGAAGACGCGCATGTCGGTGGGCGGCCGCGAGATGCAGTCGACCGACGACTCGATCGATACGGTGGGAACCGTCATCGACCCGTCAGGATTGACGGTCCTGTCGCTCGGATCGCTCAATCCCGGCGCGATGATGAACCGCATCATGGGATCGGCCGGGGCGGGCGCGGGTGACACGAAGATGGAGATCACCAGCGAGCCGACGGACCTCAAGATCCGTCTTGCCGACGGCCGTGAGCTGCCAGCGAAGATCGTCCTGCGCGATGAAGATCTCGACCTCGCGTTCATCAGCCCGACGACGAAGCCCCAGGCACCGCTCGTTGCGATCAACCTTTCGGACTCGGTCAAGCCGGTGCTCCTCGACGAGGTGCTCGTGCTCTCGCGTCTCGGCCGTGTAGGCGGCTGGACGGCTGGAGCGTCGCTGCACGAAGTGTCTGCGGTGATCGAGCGTCCCCGCACGTTCTTCGTGCTCGGCGGCACGCCCGGCGGTATGGGAACGCCGGCGTTCACGCTGAACGGCAAGGTCGTGGGCTTGTTGACGCTCCGACAGGTCGAGGCCGGGCGCGCCAGCATGATGGGGATGATGGGCGGAAGCGAAGCGCTCGGCCTCCTGCCGGTGATCCTGCCGGCCGCCGACGTGCTGGAGATCGCGAAACAGGCGAACGAGAAACAATAACAGGGGATGCGACATGGCCGATACGAAGACCCAGTTTCCGGTCACGAAATCCGACGAGGAGTGGCGGCGCATTCTCACGCCCGAGCAGTATGACGTGCTGCGAGAGCACGGCACCGAGCGACCCGGATCGTGCGCGCTCCTGAACGAGCACCGGGCGGGAACGTTTACCTGCGTCGGCTGCGGTCAACCGCTCTTCGTCGCCGATCGCAAGTTCGAGAGCGGCACCGGGTGGCCCAGCTTCTTCGCCCCGCTGGAAGGCGCGATCGGCACGTCGGTCGATCGCAGTTTGTTCATGACGCGAACCGAAGTGCACTGCAGCCGCTGCGGCGGTCACCTCGGTCACGTGTTCCCCGATGGGCCGCCGCCGACGAGTCTGCGTTATTGCATCAATGGCGTGGCGCTGAACTTCGAGCCAAGGCAGGGATAGGAAATCCGCAATCAGCAAATTCAGGAGTATCAGCATGGGTCTGATGGATTTCATCAAAGGCGAGCTGATCGAGATCATCGAGTGGACCGACGACTCGCGGGACACGCTGTCGTTCCGGTTTCCGGATGACGACAAGGCCATCAAGAACGGCGCGCAGCTCATCGTCCGGGAGTCGCAGCAGGTGCAGTTTCTGTATCTCGGAGAGTTCGGCGACACGTTCGGCCCCGGCAAGCACACGCTGACGACGGACAACATCCCGGTTCTGACGAAGCTGAAGTCGTGGAAGTACGGTTTCAACTCGCCGTTCAAGGCCGACGTCTACTTTCTCAACACCCGGCTCTTCACCGGCAACAGGTGGGGAACCGCGAACCCCATCATGATGCGCGACAATGATCTCGGCATCGTCCGCGCGCGCGCCTTCGGCACGTACGACTTCAAGATCGTCGATCCCAAGTTGTTTCTCAAGGAAGTCGCCGGCTCCGACAACAACTTCCGGCTCGACGAGTTCGCCGACACCATGCGTTCCCGTGTGGTCAGCGTGTTCGCGGATGCGCTTGCGTCCGCACACATCCCCGTCTTCGACGTGGCGAGCCGGTACACCGAGGTCGGTGAGGCGCTGCTGCCGATCATCAATCCGGTCATCCTCGCGAAGTACGGCCTGGAGATCGCCAGCTTCATCGTCGAGAACGTCTCCGTGCCGCCGGAAGTCGAGCAGGCCATCGACAAGCGCTCGAGCATGGCCGCGGTCGGCAATCTGAACGATTACGTCAAGTTCCAGATGGCTCAGGGCATGGAGAAGGGAGGCGGATCCGGCGGTGCCGCCACGGAACTCGCCGTCGGGCTGTCCATCGCACAGCAGATCATGCAGCAACAGGGCATGCCTGCCGCCGCTGCGGCGTCGGCAGCGCAAGGAGCCGTAGCGTTGCCCGATCTCCTTTCGCCGGCCGATGTCGCGAAGGCGCTCGGAGTGCCCGAGGCGGACGTGATGTCGATCATTCAGTCCGGTGAGCTGGCGGCGAAGAAGATCGGCGCGTCGTATCGGATCAGGCGCGCCGCGCTCGATGAGTACCTGGCGCGGTGAACCTCACGGAGGAGACGGAGATCACGGACCAACCATTCACCGCGGAGACACGGAGCACACGGAGTAATCAATTTGATCGTGCCAAGGCGAGCGTTCGGAGGAAGCCTCAACATGGACGACCTGTTACTGGCACATCTCATCGCCCCATCTTTCAGATACGCACGTAATGAGGAACCCATTGAATTCTCCGCGAACCCCGTGACTCCGCGGTGAATGGTTTGTCCGTGTCCTTCGTCTCCTCCGGCCGCGAGCGTTCAATCTAACGCATGCCCGACATCTCCGCTCTGCAGAAACACCCGTGCGCCGCGTGCGGCGCGCAGGCCGAGTGGAATCCGGCGAAACAGCTGCTCGTGTGTCGCTTCTGCGGCACCGCGGCGCCGTTCAAGGTCGATGCGGTCAGCGGCGCGATTCAGGAGATCGATCTCGTCAGAGCGCTGCGTGAGCTGCCCGACGAGGAGCGCGGCTGGCAGACGACGAAGCGAACGGTCCAGTGCCAGAGCTGCAAGGCCGTGTCGGTCTTTGATCCGGAGCGCGTCGGCCAGAACTGTGACTTCTGCGGTTCGCCTGCGCTCGTCGATTATCAGGAGATTAAGGCGCCGATACGGCCGCAGAGCCTGTTGCCGTTCAAGGTCGCGGAAGGCGCCGTGCGCGAGCAGATACGCGGCTGGTATGCGAGCAAATGGCTCGCGCCCGGGTCGCTCAAAACGCGCGCGATGGTCGATCGCGTGCGCGGCGTCTACATCCCGTACTGGACCTTCGACGCGCACGCCGACTGCCCGTGGGAAGCCGAGGCCGGACATTACTACTACACGACAGAGACGTATCGCGACGACCAGGGCCGCATGCAGACGCGGCAGGTGAGGCACGTCCGGTGGGAACCTGCATCGGGCGAGGTGCACCACTTCTTCGACGATCAGCCGGTGCCCGGCACGCGCGGCGTGTCGCACGCACTGCTCGGACAGGTGGAGCCGTTTCCGACGCCGGAGCTCGTCCCGTACGACACGGCCTACCTCTCGGGTTTCGTCGTCGAGCACTATCAGATCGTGCTGTTCGACGCCGCCGAGCGATCGCAGGAAGCGATGATTCGTGCCCTCAACGAGATGTGCGCCGCCCAAGTGCCCGGCGACACGTACCGCAATCTGCAGATGCACCCGACGTTTTCCGGGCGCACGTTCAAGCACATTCTCGTACCCGTGTGGCTGCTCACCTACAACTACTCGAGCAGGGTGTTCCAGGTGGTGGTGAACGGCTACACTGGACGAATCGCTGGGGAGTACCCCAAGAGTTTCTGGAAGATCGCGCTGCTCGTGCTGCTTGCGATCGTGGTGCTGTTGATCATTCTCTGGAGTCGGAATTAGGAGATGAGCCATGTTCTCGTCACCGGTGGAGCGGGCTTCATCGGGTCCCATGTCGCCGACGCGTTAATCCTGCGCGGTCATGACGTAACGGTTCTCGACGACCTGAGCGGAGGATTCGTCGACAACGTCCCCGCCGGCGCGCGGTTCATCGAAGGCAGCATCACGGACGGCTCGCTCGTCGACCGCGTTTTCGTCGACGGTCGGTTCGATTACGTGTACCATCTCGCGGCCTACGCGGCCGAGGGCCTGAGCCACTTCATCAAGCGATTCAACTACACGAACAACGTCATCGGCAGCGTGAACCTCATCAACGCGTCGGTCAACCACGACATCAGTGGTTTCGTGTTCACGTCGTCGATTGCGGTCTACGGCGCACCGTCAGAGCTTCCCGTCACGGAAGCGACGCGTCCTCAGCCGATCGATTCGTATGGAATCGCGAAGTACGCCGTCGAGCAGGAGCTCCGAGCGTGCCGCGACGTGTTTCGCCTTCGCTATATCATCTTCCGGCCGCACAACGTCTTCGGCCCGCGCCAGAACATCGGCGATCGGTACCGCAACGTCGTGGGCATTTTCATGAATCAGATTCTGCAGCGCCGGGCGATGACGATCTTCGGCGACGGCTCGCAGACGCGCGCGTTCAGCTACATCGACGACGTGGCGCCGATCATCGCCGAGGCGATCGATGTCGAGGCCGCGTGGGACGATGTCTTCAACATCGGCGCCGACGAGCCCTGCACGGTCAACGAGCTGGCCGACAGCGTCGCGCGTGCGATGGGCGTGGACCCGCACGTCGTCCATCTTCCGCCTCGCCACGAGGTGGAGCACGTGCGATCGGCGCACCACAAATTGAAGAGCATCTTCGGCAACGGCCGGAGGACATCCCTCGACGAGGGGTTACGATCGATGGCTGAATGGGTGAAGGCAAGGGGCGCGCGGGAGAGCGCCAGGTTCGAGGGCATCGAAGTGAGGAAGCACCTGCCGGAGGCGTGGCGGTGACACCAGGGTCAGACCAGGGTCAGACATGGGTCAGACACGGGTCAGACACGGGTCAGACTAGGGTCAGACAATGGTTTGACCCGTGTCTGACCCCCTCGCTCGAGGACTGACGCGCGTTGTACGGATCGAAAACCGTCAGTGTTGTTCTCCCTGCATACAACGAGGCGCAATACATCCGATCCGCTGTCGAGGACTTTCTGATCCCCGACGTCGTGGATGAAGTCGTCGTCGTCGACAACAATTCGCGTGATGGAACGTCGGAGGAGGCCAGGCAGACAGGTGCGCGTGTTGTCTTCGAATCCCGACAGGGCTACGGCTACGCGCTGCAGCGGGGGCTGCAGGAAGCTTCCGGTGACATCATCATCATGGCGGAGCCGGACGGGACGTTCCTCGGGCGCGATGTGTTGAAGCTGCTCGCCTACGCGGATGACTTCGACTTGGTGTGCGGCACGCGGACGACGCGCGAGCTCGTGTGGGATCAGGCAAACATGGGCTGGTTCCTGCGGATCGGAAACTGGGCCGTCGCGAAGCTGATTCAGTTCCTCTACGGCGGACCGTCGTTGAGCGACTGCGGGTGCACGCTGCGGTTGACGCATCGCGCCGCGCTCGAACGGTTCCAGGGCGATCTGACCGTCGGCGGATCGCATTTCCTGCCGGAGATGGTTGTCCTCGCGCTCAAACGCAAACTGCGGATTATTGAGATCCCGGTGAACTATCGAGGACGCGTGGGAGAGTCGAAAATCACGGGGAGTCTCGCAGGTGCGCTGCGGACCGGCGTTCGTATGATCGCGCTCATCCTTCGATATCGCTTGCGATGACGGGGACGATTCGCTTCGACAACAGATCGCGGAATACCGGCCTAGCGGTCGTGGCCGTGTGTCTGGCTGCGTCATTGCCGTACCTGTCGACGGTCCACAACTATTTCGTTCGTGACGATTTCGGCGTTGTCAAGCTTCTCGCGAGCAAGCCAGCCGGATATTTTCCGCGCTGGTTCTATACGTCGTGGATGGACGACATCTGGGGCCACGTTCCGGATGAAGTGCGGCCGTTTCCCGCCGTTTCGTATCAGCTGACCGCGCTCGGCGGATCGGCGTCGCCGGTGCTGCACCACGTCTTCAACATCGCGCTGCACGCAGCGAACGGCGTGCTGATGTTCCTGATGGGGCGCATTGCCGCCGGTCTGAGCGTTCCGGCGGCGGCATTCACGGCCGGCGTGTTCGGGCTCCTGCCTGTACAAGCTGAAAGCGTGGCGTGGATCACCGGACGCGTGGACTCGATGCCCGCGTTCTTCTACATCACATCGTTCCTTGGGTACGTGATGTACGCTGGCGACTCGGGATTCGGAGTTCCGGGTTTGGGGTTCGGGGTTTGGCGTTCGAGCGTCTTTGAGCGTGATCTCGGGCCCGCAAGCGAGGCGCGATCGCGAGCACTCTATTTTACGTCGTTGGCATCGTTCTTCGTCGCGTTGTTCACCAAGCAGACCACGGTCACGATGATTGGAACGCTCGTGATGTGGGATCTGATTGTCGCACGCCACACTCCGCGTGAACGTCCGGATCAGAAGAGCGTTCGCTTGCGACCTCCGTCCGGCAGCGGGCTTGCCGGTTCGGTACGGTCATGGTCACGGATTCTCAGCTACATGCCGTTCCTTGTCCTGACCGTGGGATACCTCGGGCTGCGTTACGCGTTATTCGGTCAGGTCGCGCGTGAAGGTCAGTTGAGCACCGAGGGTATTGCGTACTTCGGTCGTCTGGTCGCGCGGCATCTGGCACATGTCGTCACCGGCAATGTTTCCGCCGGCCTTCTCGCGACGTCGCTCGTTCTCGTCGCGGTGCTCGCAATCGGCTGGATGCTGCTGCGCGCGCAAGATGCCGCAGCACGATCGCGGACGGTCGCGCTGATGTTGTTTTTCGGTCCGATCTGGTGGGCGATTGGCGTCGCGCCAATTCTCGTGGCTGGGTACGAATCACCTCGTCACGCGTATCTGGCATCAGCAGGGTGGGCGATCGTGCTCGGGATCCTGTTCGATCTCGCATGGCACGCCGAGGCCAGTCGTGCCTGGTATCGTCGTGTCTCGAGTGTGGCGGCGGTCCTCGTGCTCGCGGCCTACGGTGTCGAACTGCACGGCGCGGTAAAGAATTGGAATACGATGGCGGCTGTGTCGCACAAGGCAGTGGTCGACACGCGCGCGGAAGCGCTTTCGGCACGGCCCGGCACGCTGCTGATTCTTGGCGCACCGGTGGGAAGCTGGGAGTGGGCCGTGCCGTTCTCCGTCCAGCCGCCGTTCACGCGCGTCGATTTGACGACGCGCGTCTTCGTGATCTCGCCGTGGCTGTTGTCGTGTCGTCGCGGTCAGTGGTTCGATGACACGCGGCGCACGCTTCAGGCGTGGCGATCGCGTCAGGGCGGTATTGTCGTGTTGCGATGGGATCCCGAGACCGGCGCGTTATCTCGGGTCAGCGATCGCGAGTATCCGGCGCTGCGGAGCCTCGTGCCGGTCTTGCTGGAGATCAAGAACCGCGACGCGCTGGCGGCAGCCGTCCTTCGAATCGTCAACGAGCTCGCCGCTCTGGGGACAGCCACCCGGGACAGCCACCCGGGACAGGCACCCGGGACAGGCACCCGTGGCAGCCACCCGTGACAGCCACCCGTGGATGCCTCGTTTGGATGTCCCGGTTGGGTGTCCCGCTGGCAGAATTTGCGACATTTGGAATGGGGCCGCCCCTCTTGGGGTTCGTGAAACTGGAGGTCTGATGTGTTTTTCGACAAGAAACTGAAGATGCCCTCGAAGGAAGAAGCGCTCCGCGGACGCACTGACCGTATGCCCGTGCCGGCGCAGCACTTCGTCAACGGCGCGCCGCTCGAGGGACCATTTCGGCCGGGGCTGAAGCGAGCCGTCTTTGGTCTGGGCTGCTTCTGGGGCGCCGAGAAAACATTCTGGCAGCTGCCCGGAGTGTATACGACTGCTGTCGGGTATACGGCTGGCTACACCCCAAATCCAACGTATCGCGAGGTCTGCACCGGCATGACGGGGCACAACGAAGCCGTCCTCGTCGTGTATGACCCGGCGAAGATCTCCTACGACATGCTGCTCAAGACGTTCTGGGAGAACCACGATCCCACGCAGGGCATGCGCCAGGGGAACGACCTCGGCACGCAGTATCGATCCGGCATCTACTATTTCGATGATGAACAGCGGACCGCGGCGGAGCGATCGCGTGACGCGTATCAGGCGCAGCTCTCGGCGAGTGGCTACCGTCGGATTACGACGGAAATCCTGCCAGCCTCCGAGTTCTACTACGCCGAGGACTACCACCAGCAATATCTCGCCAAGAATCCGGACGGTTATTGCGGTCTCGGCGGAACCGGCGTCAGCTGCCCGGTCGGCGTCGGCGTCCAGTAATCGCAGAGGAGACGGCTCCGAACGGGCCGCTGAGAAGTTCGCGGTCAGCGAGGTTCTCGGTTTCCCGTCTCCTGTTTCCAGTTTGAGGGGCTCGATTCGGAACTGATTCCGAACCGCGAGCTGGGAACTGGAAATCTCGGAACTTGGAGTTTCATCCTCGCCCGGGGACTGTCCGCCTTCCCCTGCTACAATGACCGCGCTTCAATGACCCTCGCCTGGTGGCCGTGGCTGGCGCTCGGCCTGATTCTCGTGATCCTCGAGATGACCTCGTCCGGCGGCTTCTACGTCGTCTTCTTCGGCGTGGCCGCGATCGCCATCAGCGTGCTCCGAGCATTCGATCTCGCGGGGCCGGCGTGGCTGCAGCTTTTGCTCTTCGCGGTGCTTTCAGTCGGCTCTCTCCTCGTATTCAGGAACCCGTTGTTGCGCTGGATGAAGCTCGATGGCCCCGCGCAGGACGTCGACTCGCTGCTCGGAGACATCGCGGTTCCACTCGAGGCCATCGCGAGCGGATCCATTGGCCGGGCGGAGTTGCGGGGCACGGTCTGGTCGGCCCGCAATGCCGCGCCATCGATGCTCGCACGGGGTCAGCGCTGCCGCGTCGTTCGCGTCGAGCGATTACTGATCTACCTGGAACCCGAAGGAGCCCGTTGATGGATAGCGTCGGCCTACTCATCGTCGCCTTGATCGTGGCGTTGCTCGCGCTCATGGTCATCGCGAAGACGGCGATCGTCGTTCCTCAGCAGAGCGCGTACGTCGTGGAGCGCCTGGGCCGCTATTCGACGACCCTCGGCGCCGGATTTCACATCCTGCTGCCGTTCGTCGACACGATCAGATATCGACACTCGCTCAAGGAAATGGCGGTCGACATCCCCGCGCAGATCTGCATTACGCGCGACAACGTGCAGGTGGGTGTCGACGGCGTCCTCTATCTCAAGGTCCTCAACCCCGAGCGTGCGTCGTACGGGATCTCCGACTACATGTTCGCGATCAGCCAGCTCGCGCAGACGACACTCCGCAGCGAGGTCGGCAAGATCGATCTCGACAAGACGTTCGAGGAGCGCACCAACATCAACACGGCGGTTGTGAGCGAGCTGGACAAGGCGACCGAGGCATGGGGCGTCAAAGTGCTCCGGTACGAGATCAAGAACATTACGCCACCGCACGACGTGCTCGCCGCAATGGAAAAGCAGATGCGCGCCGAGCGGGAGAAGCGCGCTGTGATCCTCACGTCCGAAGGCACGCGCGATGCGGCAATCAACACTGCGGACGGTGTCAAGCAGGAGGTCATCAAGGCGTCCGAGGCACGCAAGCAGCAGCAGATCAACGAAGCCGAAGGGCAGGCCGCGGCAATCATGGCGGTCGCGACGGCGACAGCGGAGGGAATTCGACGAGTCGCCGAAGCTATTACGCGGCCGGGTGGTTACGAGGCCGTGCAGCTGCGAGTCGCCGAGCAGTACATCGGCCAGTTCGGCGCGTTGGCGAAGGAAAGTAACACGTTGGTCCTTCCGGCTAACGTCGCGGACATTGGATCGATGATCGCGCTCGCGATGAAAGCCATCGGCCGGCAGCCTGGCGCCCAGCAGGGGTAGGCCGCACATGCGTTGCAAGCTGGTGTTCTCCCTCCTTCTCGTCGCACTGTTCGTTCAAACGAGCACCGGTGTCGCTTCGCGCCAGCAGTCTTCAGAGGTCAAGGCTCTCGTCGGCGGCACGTTGATCGATGGATTTGGCGGCCGCCCGATTCGCAATAGTGTCATTCTCGTCGGCGGCGAGCGGATCACGGCGGTCGGGCAGGTCGGAAGCCTGGCTGTTCCTTCCGGCGCCGAAGTGATCTCGACCGAGGGCATGAGCGTCCTTCCAGGCCTCTGGGACATGCACGTGCACCTCATGATCAACGGCCACAGCGACTACACGCACTGGGATAAGACGTACCCGCCCCTCTTCGATTCGGTGATCATGCCCGCGTCTGCGAAGCAACTGCTGCTCGCAGGCGTGACGAGCGCGCGCGATCTCGGAGGCCCGCTCGAGCCGAGCATCTCGGTCCGCGATCGGATCAAATCCGGCAAGATACCCGGCGCAACGATCTACGTCTCTGGTCCGTTCATTCAACACGCGCCGTATCCAGGCACCGAGCAGTTCCGTTGGGGAGTCACGGGAGCGGACGACGCTCGGGCCAAGGTTCGGAAGCTGGCGGATGCAGGCGTCAACGTCATCAAACTGATCGACCAGGACGAGATGACGATGGAGGAAGTGCGGGCGGTCGTGGACGAGGCGCACCGTCGCCGACTACCGGTCGTTGCGCACGCACATCGTCCGGAGGAAATCAGGCGAGGCCTCGAGGTTGGCGTCGACTGCTTCGAGCACACGGGTCTTGCCAGTGCTCCCGAGTATCCCGACGACATCATCCGGGCGATCCGCGAGCGTACGGCCAAGATGAGCCTTGGTCCGCTCTTCTGGACGCCGACGATCGAAGGACTCCTGAACTACGAGTATCTCCGCGACAATCCGGAGGCGCTCGACGATCCATCGTGGCACGAAGGACTCACGCCGGAGATCATCGCCGACATCCGCAAATCGATTGAGCATCCGGATCAGCTCTCGTACTTCCAGCTCACGCCGGCACGCCGCCCAACGCTCGCGCGCAAATTCAAGCAGCTGAGCGAGGCCGGCGTAGTGATGCTGGTCGGCACGGACAGCGGGATCCCGATGAAGTTCCACAGTCAGTCGACGTGGCGCGAGCTCGACGCGTGGGTCAATAGCCTCGGCGTGGACCCGATGACCGCGATCCGCGGCGCCACGTATTGGCCAGCGGTCGCCATGAAGGTCGATCGCGACGCCGGCACGATCAGCCCGGGGAAGTACGCGGACATCATTGCCGTTCGCGGCGACGTCCTTCGCTACATCGCGCTCCTCCAGCGCGTGGATCTCGTCATGAAACACGGCACGCGCTACCGCTGACACTCGCCCGCAGTCTCCGGCTTCGGTCGGACTTGCCCGATTTCGCTCTATACTCCACGTTTCATGCCTACGTGTGCAGACGTGCTTGCTCGAACCCTGCGTGAGGAAGGGATCACGCGGATCGTCGGCCTTCCCGGCGGCGAGATTCTCGACTTCATCGACGCCGGACGACGCGCCGGGATCGAATTCCTGCTGACGCGACAGGAAGCAACGGCCGCGTTCATGGCCGACGTGACCGGCCAGATATCGGGGCGTCCTGGGGTCTGCGTCGCGACACTCGGTCCGGGCGCCGTGAACATGACGCTCGGCGTCGCCAACGCCTATCTCGATCGCTCGCCGCTGATTGCCATCACCGCCACGCACCCGTGCAGCGCTGCGCCGTATGCAACGCATCAGAAGCTCGACCTGAACGCGGTCTATCGGCCGTTCACCAAGCTCGCGCTCACGCTCGACGGCGAGGACACCGCGCGCAAAGTGCGACACGCGATACGCGTCAGCGTGGCGCCGCGCATGGGTCCCGTTCACCTCGCATTGCCGAGCGACGTCGCGCGTCTCGAGGAAAGGACGACGCGCGACTCCTCTGTTACTGAGGTCGACCTGGCGAAACCCCCCGGCCATCCGGAGTCGTCGATTGAACCTGTCATCCGAGCGATCGCCGGCGCGCGGCGTCCGATTGTGATCCTCGGCCTCGACATCGATCCCCGACGGGATGTTGCGATCGTGCGCGAGTTCGTCGATGCCGTGCACGCCCCGGTCTTCGTCACACCGAAGGCGAAGGGCATTCTCGGTGAAGATCACCCGCTCTTCTACGGCGTCTGCGCGGGTGTGTCGGGTGACGACGTCATCGTCGACTTCTTTCAGCGGGCCGATCTGCTCGTCGGCGTCGGCTTCGAGCCGGTGGAGTCCGACAAGCTGTGGCACAACACGATGAAGCTCGTGTCGCTCGGTCCCGTCTCGATTGCGGCCGATGCCTACCGTCCTCATGCGGAAGCGGTTGGCGCGCTGCATGAGCTCCTCCCGGCAGCGCGTCTGCGCCTCTCGACAACTGTCGAATGGTCGCCGCAGGATCGCGATCGTTTTCGCGCCGCGCTCGAGCGCACGCTGCGGCCCGCCGCTCGCCCGCGAGGCCTGTCTGGTTACGAGCTGACGCTGCGGCTTCGCGAGCTCTTTCCCCGGGACACGATTGTCACGACCGACGTGGGCTCCGTGAAGATGATCACGTCGCAAGCATGGACGTGCTACGAGCCGCTGACGTTCTTCGAATCGAATGGCCTGTCGGCGATGAGCTACAGCCTGCCGGCCGCCATGGCCGCTCGCCTGCAGTTCCCTGATCGGTCCGTCCTCTGCACGATCGGTGACGGCGGATTCGGGATGACGCTTGCCGACATCGAGACCTGCGTGCGCGAGCGGCTCCACTTCGTCACCGTGGTGTTCAACGACAGCAGCCTCAGCCTGATTGACGCCGCGCAGCAGCGCCGCGGCCAGCCGACGTGTGGTGTGCGGTACGGAAGCGTCGATTTCGCCGCGGCGTGCGCCGCGATGGGTGCATGGGCGCGCCGGATCGGGACGATGGAGGAGCTCGATGACGCGGTGCGGGAGGCTCAGCGCGTGAATCGGCCGGCGGTCATCGATGTCATCGTCGATCCAGCCGAATACTTTCGATGAAGCTCGAGGCGAAGGGTTCGCGAACGTCAGAGCGCGCTTCCCCGGAAGGTCACGCGCTTTCTCAGAAAGTTCGTGCGCCGTTCGGGGGGGAGTGCCTGCCATCGGCGGATCAGCTCTCTGATACCGCGCTCATTCTCCTTTTCGAGGGCGGCGAGTCGTGCCTTTCGAGCGGATCGTTTCTTCACGTGACCTCTCCAGGATGTCGAGCACCGCGAGGTCCCGCGGCCGTGCGGCGGCCCGTTTGCTTCGAATGATGTCGTCGAGTGACGCAACCAGAATTGCAACGCTGTCGATCTCGACGAGAGTCGCCCGGTCGCGGACGCCTTCGAAGGACCGGATCCCGTGAATCGACGCCATGAAATCGAGCTGAACACCATCGTCTTCCCGAATGACCCGGTAGAGATCGGACGCGGGATAGAACGGCCGCATGATCGTTGCCTTCAGCGCGCGCGCGAGTGCCTTGAGCTTGGTGACGTTTCGCGGCGTCTTGCGAAACAGGAAATCGAAGTCAACGGTCGTCACCGGCGCGCCTTGCAGCGCCGCCGCCGCATTGCCGATCAACACCGCCTCGAGATGGACGGCACGGAGATGCCGTCCGATCTCCACGAGAATCGGTTTCGCGTCCACGCAGGGCAGTATAGAACGCCGACCGTGTAGTGTCCGCCTTCAGGCGGACTCCTGCGCCGGCTGAGGCCGTCGCCTACGACGTTTGAAACCAGTTTTAGACACGGACGATCGCGAGGACATCGCGGATTGCCGAGACGACCACCTCCGGCTGGTCGATTGGAATCCAGTGCCCGCTGTTCGAGGCAACGAGGTGACGTCCTCGTGTCGAGAGCCGGGCGAGCGCGTCCTGCTGCCTGATTCGATAGTCGCCTGGATCGGTGGACGAGATCGTGATGAGCGGCAGATCGCCGTATCCGTCCGCTGACGCGTCGAGCGTCTCGAGGGCACTGACGCAGATCGTTTCGATCTGGCTCCCAAGCGCCTCGAAGAACTTCGCCTGCGTCCAGAAATGTTTCAGCGGCGTCCGGAGCTCGGCGGGCAGCTTCCAGACCGGAGCGAGTATTCCCTCGTCTTCACGCGAGAGGCCGCCGCGGCTCACGATCTTCACGACACCCCGCGCGATGCCGAAAGCCCCGATCGATCCGAGACCCGACACGAGCCGCGCGATCCCGAGCCGTGCAGCCGTGACACCGTAGCGGCACAAGCGTGCGCCGCGTTCGATCTTGAGCTGCTCCTTTGAAGCGGGCCTAACCCAGTCTTCCGGGTGGGCGGGATCGACGAGCACCATGCCGACGGTATCCCCGCGATATCGCCGCGCGAAGACGCGCATCACGAGGCCGCCGAACGAATGACCGACGAGCACGAAGGGCGGCGGGATCTCGGCGCGTTCGAGGAGGAGTCGCAGTTCATCGGCGATCCGGCCGGCCGTTCGCGGCATCGGTCCGGGACCGCTCCAGCCGAATCCCGCGCGATCGTAGCTGCACACGCGCGTCACGCGCGCGATCTCGGGCTGGACGAACGTCCAGCTCAGTGAGGATCCGCCGAGTGCCGCGTCCAGGATCACTGCGGGCGCGCCGGTCCCCAGACAATGCAGATGGAGCCGGACGCCTCCGACATCGACGAGCCGGCCTGGCGGATGCAGAGTCGAGCGTCCCACTCCTCTAAGATACCGATCGGTTCGCTCGACGTCACGGTGCCTCGGACAACTGCCGCCAAATCCGGCACGCAGCCGGCTCGATTCTATCTGCCGAAAAACGTGTTCGCCCGGCGCAACTCGGGCCGTTCCGTGTCCGCGTCTTTCGCCACGTCCAGGAGCTTCGTGTAATACGACGTCGCCTTGGCGCGATCGCCCGTGGCCGCAGCGGCGGTCGCGGCGCCGGACAGGCCGCGGAACCGGTTCGGCTCCTTCTTGATCGTCGACTCGTACGCCGCGAGCGCCTCTGTGGGTTTGCCAGCCTCGAGCAGCATGTCGCCTAAGAGCTCGCGGGCGGGCGCGAGCGGGCCTGGGGAGATGGCTGACTTGTCCGTCGCGTCTTCCGCATCGGCAGCGGTGCTCAATTGCGCAATCGCCTCGTCCCTGCGGCCCTCCGCGAAAGCCTGCCACGCTAGCGCGATACGGCGCTGGATCTCAACCTGCTCGGTCCAGTACGCGTCCTGTCCTTCACGCAGCTTGTCGCGCAGCGCCGCGAGGCGGTCGATGTCGGCGGTCGCGGCCGCTGGATTTCCGCTGCGGGCGGCGCCGATGGCGCGGGCGAAGTGCGTCAAGGCCTCGGTGTAAGCGGTGTTGGCCGGACGGGGCGTCAACGCGGCAGCTTCGGCCCACGCGCTGCGCTCGAGCGCGTAGCGCGCTGGAATCGCGGCGAGGGCGAAGGCACCGGCGCCCGCCGCGCCGGCGGCCACGCCTTCCGCGCCGCCAACGACGGTGCGCGCCCGGTCGATGACCGCCTTGGCGGCTTGGTCCTGCGCGATCTGGAGATAGCCGTAGATCTGGTAGTCGAGCGCGTGCAGCTCGTCGCCGGCGCCGCCACTGCTCTTGCGAGCGGCTTCTGCCGATCGCCGATTGGTGTCGATCGATTCCTGCCACAGGCCGACGCGCGTGAAGGTGTGCGATGGCATGTGCAACGCATGGGGAATCGCGGGCGCGAGCGACGCGTACTTGCGGGCCGCAGGGAGCGCCCGATCCGCGAGCGCCGGCACGTCGTAGGCGTGAATGATGTAGTGCGCGAGCCCCGGGTGCGTCGGCATCTTCTCGAAGAGCGGCTCCAGAATGCCCGCGGCTTTCAGGTTCTTCGCATAGCTCTTGTCGGCTGGAGACGCCGTCTGCGCGATCGCGAGCGCGTAGAAGATCTGCGCTTCCGTATCGGTCGGATTGTCGCGCGCCACCTGCTCCATCGCGGTCTCATACGCCGCGATCCGCGCGCGATGGCTGCCGGGGTCGGCGTCCGTGACCAACTGGGAGGCCGCCTGGATATAGCCGCGCTCACGTGGTGTTGGCGAGCCCGTCGTCCCGGCTTTCTCGATCGAGGCCTTTGTCAGCTCGATGGAACGCCCCTGCTTGATGCCGCCGAACGGATTGCCCCAGTTGCTGAGCGCGATGCCCCAGTACGCCATCGCGCAGCCCGGATCGCGCGCGAGGATGGCCTCGAAGGTCTTGACGGCTTCGGGAAACCAGAAGGAATGCACCAGTGCGACGCCCTTGTTGAAGTCGTCCTTCACCGCCGGCGCGCACGAGGTCTGAAATTTCACGCTGGCGCTGCCGAACGCGTCCGGCGACGCGGCGCCGTGGTGCTCTTGCTGCGCGCGCGCCGCCGACGCGCACGCCAGCGCGAACGAGACCGAGACCAACAGTGTCTTCGTTTTCATGGCCATACACCCGTCTCCGCAATATTGTCAGGGTGCGATATTACAGGATCGCGAGAACTGAGACGAACGTCGCCGGGCCACTTCGTATCTGCGTGTGTGGCTGCGGTGCCGGGATTCGGAGGTTCGAGATTCGTCGTTTGATGTCGCGCGGTGAGCGCCGCGATCATGACGACTCGGTGGGCGGGTGAGTTCGGTCCCGCCGAACAGGAGACTACACAGAACACGCGCGAGCGCGACGGATGCACCGAAGCCGATCGCGAGACCACGTCGGCCCGGCTTGCGGTCGGGAAGTTACTCGAGGCGTCGACGTCGCCGAGCGGCCAAACCGGCGCCAATGCCCAGCCCGAAGAGCGACAATGTTGCAGGCTCCGGGATCGGTGCGGAGGACTGATACCTCAGGTCGTCTAGTGTGTAGGTGACGCCGTTGGCCGGCGCGATCGTGACCGACGTGAACGGCAGCGTCGAAGAAAACCCGACGAATTGCCCGGTAGTGGCACCCGGGAATGGATTGAGGAAGCTGGCCGCAACATCGCCGAGATTAGTGGAAGCGGTGTAGGCACCGTTCGTCGTCGCAAACGTGTTGATTGAAATCCCAAACGCGCTCAGAGGCGACCCGAACGAGAACGTGATCGAATCGTTGCCGCCAAAAAACCCAGCGGACGTGTCGCCCAAACCGTTCGGTGCGCTCAAGGCAAGGAAATTAGATGTCACCAATGCGTTACCAGCGCTCGAGTTGTAGGTGATGCCGGCCGTCGTCGAGCCGTCTGGGAAGATGGTGCCGGCAGGGTAGCTGTCCCAATTCTCGACGGTGGCTCCAGGGAAGGCCGCAGCAAACGCCGCCCGTGAGGCAAACGTCATGATTGCCGCCTCGGGCTGGGCAACGATCCCGAACAGGATCCCGGTGACCAGGACGCTGATGATCAGTAGCCTTCGCATACACACACCTCCATCGGGCGGAGTTGAACAGCGCCTGGCAACTTGTGTGCGGAACTCTACCATGGTTCTGGCACTGGCGGTGCTCGTGGTGACTATCGGAATGACGCGCCTGTTGGCGGCCGTGCGAATGCACGGGTCGAAGGGGACCAGCAGGCCGACTTCTTTCTGACAATTCATCTTGGTAAGGCTATTCCACAGGCAGCACGCCTGTCTGCGGAGAGTGCGCTCGAGCTTACATCAATCCAGCCGCAGTGCGGTAGCCGGATCGATCCGCGCAGCACGGCGCGCTGGTAGATACGCAGCGGCGAACGCGACCGCGGTGAGCGTCGCGGGTGCGAAGAGGAGCGTCGCGGGATCGAGCGGCTGGACTCCGAACAGCAGCGTCGTGACGAGTCGCGCGACGAACATTGTGACCGCGCCGCCGACAGCGAGGCCTGGTACAACGAGGCGGCACGTGTCCCCCAGCACCATCCGCGCGAGCACGCCCGGCGATGCGCCGAGCGCTGCGCGAACACCAATCTCCGCCGTCCGCTGCGTCACGCCGTAAGACATGATTCCGTAGAGCCCGACCGCCGCGAGAATGAGGGCGAGGAACGCGAACGCGCTCGCGACCAGCCCGACCAGGCGCTCCTGCGCAATCATCGCGTTGACATCAGCCTGGAACGGGCGGAGCCGGCTGACGAACACGTCGCGATCGACTCGCCGCGCTTCCTCGCTGGCTATGCGGCCGATGTCGGCGATCGGCACGGAACCGCGGACGAAGAACGATCCTCCAGGCGCGGCTCGGTCGATCGGCAGATACGCGACGCGTCCGCCGCACGGTTGCTCACGGACGCCATAGTGCCGGGCATCCCTGACGACGCCGATGACTTCATAACGCGAGCCAGGAGTGTTCAGATCGATCCAGCGGCCCACTGCGGGTTCGCCTTTGAAAAAATGACGTGCGAACGTGTCGTTCACGACTATCGAAAGAGGTTCGCCAACGTGATCGCTCGACGCAAACCCTCGTCCATCGATCACGTGCATACCGAGCACATCGAAGAATCCTGGTCCGACACGCAGCAGCGCGACATCGCGCTCGTCAGCCGGGACGCCGTCCGCCACGGGCCCGAGCGCCTTTCCAGCCCATCCGCCGACATCGTAAACCGGCTCTCGCGTGTAGGTGACGCCCGTGACGCCGGGCAGCGAGTGCATCCGGTCGGCGACGCTGGCGTAGAGCGGCGCCTTCTTCTCCGGCGCGAAGCCGCTCGGGAACGAGAGATCGAACGTCGTGATGCCGTGTGGCGCGAATCCGAGATCGGTCGTGCGCAGGTTCTCGAGCGTTCGTACCATCAGCAGCGCCACTACCAGCAGCGCGAGCGAGCCCGCAACCTGGACGACGATCAGACCCTTGCCGACGGCGAGCCGGACGACGGTTCGCGATGCGCGTGTGAGCGACGTCGTCGGTGTTCTCGCGCCCCGAAACGCAGGGACGGCGCCAACCGCCAGCGCAGACGCCAATGCGACGGCGATCGAGAAGAGGAGCGTCGTTGGGTTGGGCGTCAGGTCGAGCGCGAACGGGATCTGCGGTGCGGGCAACAGCGCGATCAACGCGCGCGCGCCCCACCAGGCCAGCAGCACTCCACCTGTTGCGCCGGCCGCCCCAAGAAACGCACTCTCGGTGAGCAGTTGCCGCGCGAGGCGTCCGCGTCCTGCACCGATCGACAGCCGCACAGCGAACTCGCGCTCGCGGGCGCGCTGCCGCGCAAGCAGCAGGTTCGCGACGTTCGCGCACGACAGGACCAGGATGATCGCGACTGCCGCCATCAGGATCACGAGCGGCTTTCGATACGTCAGGCCGAGTGACGAGAGGCCGGCCGCCGCACTGCGCAGCCGCATGCGTCGATCGCGAAACGCGCTCTTGGCGTACGCAGGCACGGTTTTCAGGAAGTGCTCCGCGAGATGGCGCCGGTAGACAACGTCCGCGTTCGCCTCGAGTTGACGTCTGTCCGCAGCCGGACTCACGCGGCCCATGACGCGGAGAATCATCGTGCCGGTCATCGACAACCATGCCGGCTGCATCCGCGCGGTGACAGGCAGCCACACATCAGTACGCGACTGTGCTTCCGTCCCATCGAAGCCGTCCGCAGTCACACCGACGACAATGAATGGCTTCTCGTCGATGTGGATGGTCTGACCGATGACGTCCGGAGACCCGCCGAACCTGCCCTGCCAGTACGCATGGCTCAGCACCGCGACGGCGTTTCCGCCCGAAGGCGAATCATCTTCGTCCCGCAACACGCGACCCGCCGCAGGGATCACGCCAAGCGCGCCGAAATAGTTCGACGATACCGCTTCGACAACGGCGCGTTCGGGAACGCCGTCACCGATCTTGATTCGCGGCATCCGCTGATCGATCAGCGCAAACGAATCGATACCGGGTGTCGTCGCGTCGCGCAGCTCCGTGAAGAGGCGATACGAGAAGTGGCTCGACTGATCTCCCGACGCGTTGTACGAAACGAACTGAACGAGAGTGTGCGGCTCCGCGATCGGAAGCGGCCGGAGCAGCGTCGCGTACAGAACGGTGAACACGGCGGTGTTGGCCCCGATGCCGAGCATCAACGACAGCACGATGGCGGACGACACGATTGGATTCGCCCGCAGGCCGCGCCAGGCGTACCGGACGTCCTGGACGAGGTCGTCCAGCCATCGCCACCGGTTCACATCGCGACACTGCTCCTTGATCGCTTCGATGCCTCCGAAATCGGCGAGTGCGCGACAACGAGCATTGGCCTCCGTCAGCCCGGATCGGACGTAATCAGCCGTACGCCGCTCGATGTGATCGCCCAGCTCGGCATCGAGGCTGCGTTCCAAGTTGCTGCGACGCCAGAGCCAACTCACGGGTTACTCCTGTCGCAGCGCAATCAGCGGATCGGTTCGAGCCGCCCGGCTCGACGGCAGCCAGGCCGCGACGATCGCGATTGCGCCGAGGAGAACGGCGCAGCCTGCGTAGGTCCACGGATCGGTCGCGGAAATCTCGAACAGCGTGCCGCGGAAGACCCTGCTTCCGGCAAGGGCGAGCGGCAGCCCGATCAGCAGGCCGCCGAGCACGGGACCGAGCGCACTCTTCAGCAACAGGCGCGTGATCGATGCACGATTCGCACCGAGCGACAGGCGCACGCCCAGCTCGCGCGTGCGTCGCGCGACGCGATACGCCAGCGTGCCGTACACGCCGATTGCCATCAGGACGAGCGACACCAGGCCGAAGAAGGTCGAAATCGAGAACAGGAGACGCTCCGTGGCAATGCTGGCGTCGAATTGGGAGTCGAGAGACGTGAGCGCCCCGGTTGGCAGCGTCGGTGCGGCCTGACGCAACTCCTGTCGGACCAGATCGGGCAGCGCCGCTGTTGAGCCGTCGGTCCGAAGCGCGAGCGTGAGGGCCTGCCATGCCTTCGGTTCCTGCAGGTACGGTCGATACACAAGGTGTGGCCTGGGACTGGTTCCGCGGTGGAAGCCGACGTCCTTTGCAATCCCGATGATCTCCACGAGTTCATTCGAGACCTGCAGTCGGCCGCCCACCGCATCTCCTTGCGGGAAATACCATCTCGCGAGGGACTCGCTGACGATCGCGGCTGGCGACGACCGAGTGTTCTCCTCGTTGCGGAAGTCACGACCGCCGAGCAGCGGAATGCCCATGGTCTCGAAGAACCGCGGACCAACGAAGTTGAAATGGGCCGGAGGATCCTGCGTTCTGCGCGTCTCTCCGGGCAACGACACACTCGAGATCCACGAGAAGCCGCTGAGCGGCGTGTCCATGGACAGGGTGACGGATCGGACGCCCGGCAGACCGGTGAACCGCGAGTAGAGCTCCTGATACAGGCTGACGCCGCGATCGCCCGTGTATCCGGCCAGTCCCGGCTGGACGTTCACCAGCAGGACGTGATCCTTGCGAAATCCGAGGTCGGCCTGATGAAGCCGCGCAAGGCTTCGCGCGAACAATCCCGTGCCGACGATCAGCACGAGCGACAGGGCCGTCTGTGCCGCGACGAGCACACCTTCCCGGCGTCTTCGAATCGTTGTCGTGCGCGCCATCGTCTGGAGCTGAGGGAGCAGGTCGACTGACGATCCGCGCAGCGCCGGCAGCGCGCCGAAAAGGAGCGCCGTGACGACGCCGAGACCGGCAGTGAACCCGATCAGCCTGAGATCGGCTGCGACGTCCAGTGCAATCGGTGCACGGCCCGCGGAGAGCAGCCGCACGATCGCATTGCTGCCCCAGAACGCTTCGAAACCATAGCCGGTCAGGAGCCGCTGATGCA
>Ga0114129_10000561_pt1 | contig 45655 bp, 41 predicted proteins | sample RhiMetdeltSRZDD1_FD_80071 | JGI IMG/M metagenome (GOLD analysis project Ga0114129, IMG submission 80071) | Populus rhizosphere microbial communities from Tennessee, USA - Rhizosphere MetaG P. deltoides SRZDD1 (version 2) (version 2) | ecosystem: Host-associated > Plants > Roots > Rhizosphere >...
CACACGGTGGCGCTGGTGGATGACCTCCCGTTCGACGCGGTGGCGGGCCACGACCCGCTGCCCGCGCCCCGGTCCTACGCCGATCTGGTCACCGCGGCCCTGCACGCCTGCTCGCCGGCCGCCCGGGACTTGGCCCGGGCGCTGGCCGTCCTCGGCCAGTCCGCCCCGCTGGCCCTGGCGGCGGACGTCGCCGGGCTCGGGCCGCAGGCGACATCAACGGCCCGGCGGCCCAGCGCAGCACTGGCCGGCCTCGGCCCGGGCGCCCCGGTCGTCCAGATCGCCGCCATCGCCCGCCTCGACGACCGGCGGCTCGCACGCGATGTCCTGCAGCCCGGGATCGCTCCGGTCGCGCGCCTCGACGACCGTTGGGCGGCGCACGATCGGCCGCTCGCCGGGGTCGCTCCGGTTGCGTCTCTCGGCGAGCCGACCCCATCGCCCGGCGCCTCGCCGGCCCGGGTCGCCGCACTCGCGGGCAGCACCGGCCGCGGGCCGGTGCCGAGTGGCGCGCTGGCGGCCGCGGAGGCCCTTGCCGCCCGGGGGCTCGTCACCATCGCCGACACCCGGTCCGGGCGGGCGATCGCCTTCACCCACGGTGTGGTGCGGGCGTCGGTGGTCGGCGGGCTCGCGCCCTCGCAGCGGGTGGCGCTACATCGCCGGGCCGCGGCCGTGACCGGGGGCGACGAGGCCCTGCGGCACCGCCTGGCGGCGGCCGAGGGCCCGGACCCGGTCCTGGCGGGCGAGGCGACCGACCGGGCTCGCCGCCACGCGTGCGCGGGCGCGGCGCTGCGGGCGGCCCGGCTCCTGCTCGACGCCGCCCCTGCCGCCGGCTCGCCGGCCGAGCGGGAGCGGCTCGTCATCGCCGCGGCCGGGCACCTGGTGGGCTCCGGCCAGGGGGTGGGAGATCTGGCGGCCGAGATCGAGGGGTTCGCCGACTCCGTCGAGCGCAGTGCGCTGCTCGGCCGGCTGGCGCTGCTCGGCGGGCGGCCCACCGAGGCCCGGGGCTGGCTCGACCGCAGTTGGGGCCGGATCGCCGAGGGCGAGGGTGGCCACGCCGAGCTCATCGCTCCGGTGGCAGACGCACAGGCGCTGCTCGCCCTCAACGAGGCCCGGTGGGACGACCTCACCGCCTGGGCCCGCCGGGCGCTCGACGCCGGCAGCGACTCGGGCATCTCGGCCTCGCTGCTGGCCCACGGCCTCGTCCTCGGCGGCGGTTTCGCCGAGGCCGAAGACGAGATGTCCGCCCTGCTCGACAGGTGCCCGCCGGGCACCACGATCGCCCGCGACGCGGCGGTCGGCCGCGGCGTCGCCCGCCTCTGGCACAACGACCTCGACGGCGCGGACGCCGACCTGCGGATGGCGGCCGAGGCCCTGGCCGGGGGCGGGTCGCCGATGGCCCGGGTCGAGCTCGACTCCTACGTGGCCGAGGCGGCGTTCCGGGCCGGGCGCTGGCACGAGGCGCTGGACCTGGCGTCCCGCGCCGCCGTCATCGTCGACGACGCCGGCGCGCTGTGGCTGGGTGCCCTGGCCCACGGCGTGGCTGCCTTCGTGCTGGCCGCCCGGGGCGAGCTCGACCCCGCCCGCCGGCACGCGGCCGCGGCCGCGACCTCGGCCGAGCTGACCGGCCTGTTCGCCCCCCGGCTGTGGTCCCGCCACGCCGCTCTGCGCGTGGCGGAGGCCACGGGCGACCACGCCGCCGTCGTGGCCGTGGGCGACCGCATCCTCGACGACGGCTGGGGCGCTCTGCCGGAGGGCATCCACCACTGGCGGGCCGCCTACGCCGAGGCCCTGGTGGCCGTCGACCGGCTGGACGACGCGGCCGCGATCGCCAAGGCGCTGGTCCAGGCCGCCGCCCTCGACGGTGACGCGGCCGTCGCCACCGACGCGGCCCGGGCGCTGGGCGCGGTGGCCACCGCCCGCCGCCGGGAGGACGACGCGGACGCCGCCTTCGCCCGCGGGCTGGCCCTCGACCCGGTCCGGAGCCGGCCGTTCCCCCGGGCCCGGCTGGAGCTGGCGGCCGGCGGCCACCTGCGCCGCACCGGCCGCCGCCGCGATGCCGCCGAGCTGCTGTCCGCCGCCGCTGCCGGGCTCGCAGCCCTGGGGGCCTGTCCCTGGGCCGAGCGCTGCGCGGGCGAGATGACCGCCCTCGGTCTCCGGCCCCGCAAGCGGTCGGCGCTGCAGTCGACCGAGCTGACGGCCCAGGAGCTCCGGGTCGCCGACCTGGTGGCGTCCGGGCTGTCGAATCGGGAGGTGGCTGCCGAACTGCTCATCAGCACCAAGACCGTCGAGCACCACCTGGGCCGGGTGTACGCCAAGCTGGGCCTGCGCTCCCGCACCGAGCTGGTCCGCCACATCGTCGGCCGGCCCTGATCCGGGCATCGGGGGTCCCCCCGATGCGAACGGGTGGGCCGCGGGCGCATCGTGCGTCCGACCCCCGATCGAAGGGATGTGGAGAGATGAGACGGACAGTGCGTGGCGCGGGCGCCCTGGTGGCGATAGGCGCACTGGTCATCGGCCTCGGGGCCTGCTCCGACGGTGACGATGACGAGGCGGCGACCGGGTCCGGCGGCGGCCGGAGCCTGGCGGCGGACGGCGGCGAGGACGCGGCCGAGTTCTGCTCGGCGGCCACGGAGGTGGACCAGGTCAGCCTCGGGCTCGAGTCCGGCGAGGCGACCCCCGAGGACATGGAGGCGGCCATGCAGGCCGCCGTCGAGGTGTCACCCGGGGCGATCACCGCCCAGGTGACGACGCTGGTCGACGAGAGCAAGGCGATGATGGCGGCCGAGGAGTCCGCCGATCCCGAGGGCCCGCCGCCGCTGCCCAGCGAGAAGTACATGGCGGCGGCCGAGGACGTGGGCGGCTACCTGTCGGGTGAGTGCGGCTACGGGACCCTCGACGTCGGGACGCAGAACTACTCCTTCACCGGCATCTCCGACGAGGTGCCGGCCGGGACGACGGTCATCAACGTCCGCAACGACGCCACCGAGATCCACGAAGTGGTGCTGGTGAAGATCGCGGACGGCGAGACCCGCTCCCTGGAGGAGCTGATGCAGCTCCCCGAGGAGGAGAGCGACCAGCTCGTCACCGAGAAGGGGTTCGTGTTCGCCATGCCCGGCGGTACCAACTACGTCACCGCCGAGCTCGACCCCGGCCGGTACGTGGCCCTGTGCTTCGTGCCGGTGGGGGCGACCCCGGAGGCCCTGGCATCGGGCACGCCGCTCGACGACAGCGACGCTCATTACGCGCACGGCATGATCCAGGAGTTCACGGTCACCTGACCGGCGCGGCCGGGCGGTGAGGGGCACGGGAGCGGGGGATTTCGTCCCCCGCTCCCGGCGCCCTAGCCTCGACCACTTGTGAAGAACCGCACCTTCGTGATGTGCAAGCCCGACGCCGTCGAGCGCGGCCTCGTCGGCGAGGTCCTCGCCCGGCTGGAGCGCAAGGGCCTGACGGTGCTGGCCGCTGACCTTCGGATGGTCGACCGGGACCTGGCCGAGCAGCACTACGACGAGCACCGGGACAAGCCCTTCTTCGGCGAGCTCGTCGAGTTCATCACCCGCTCCCCCGTGTTCCCGATGGTGATCGAGGGCCCCGACGAGAACACCTACCTGCTGGTGCGGAAGCTGGTCGGCGCGACCAAGGTGACCGACGCCGAGCCGGGCACCATCCGGGGCGACTTCGCGACGATCACCACCGAGAACCTGGTTCACGCCAGCGACGGCCACGACTCGGCCGCCCGCGAGATCGGCCTCTGGTTCCCCGGCCTCGGCTGATGATGTAAGGCGAGGTCACAGTCTCGTGACAGTGCGCTGAGGGCAGCCGAAGGGTCGCCTGCGGGGGGTCGGGGGTTCGTTAACCTACGGCAAGCCCTCCCACGACCGGCGGAGGACCCCAACGCATGCCCGACAACTTCTTCTCCTCCCTGACGGGTCGGGACATGGCCGTCGATCTCGGCACTGCCAACACCGTCATCTACGTGCGCGGCAAGGGCATCGTCCTCAACGAGCCCTCGGTCATCGCCGTCAACGTGCGCGACGGCAAGCCCGTGGCCGTCGGCGTCGACGCCAAGCGGATGATCGGCCGCACCCCCAGCCACATCGAGGCGATCCGGCCGCTGAAGGACGGCGTCATCGCGGACTTCGAGATCTGCGAGAAGATGCTCAGCTACTTCATCCGCAAGGCCCACAATCGCCGGTGGGGCAAGCCGCGGATGGTCATCTGCGTCCCGTCCGGCATCACGGGGGTCGAGCAGCAGGCGGTGCGGGAGGCGGCCGAGTACGCCGGGGCCCGCAAGCCGGCGTACATCATCGAGGAGCCCATGGCCGCCGCCATCGGCGCCGGGCTGCCGGTGCAGGAGCCAGCCGGCAACATGATCGTCGACATCGGCGGCGGGACCACCGAGGTGGCCATCATCAGCCTCGGCGGCATCGTGACCAGCCAGTCGGTGCGGGTGGCGGGCGACGAGCTCGACGAGGCCATCGTCAACTTCGTGAAGAAGGAGTACGGCCTGGCGATCGGCCAGCGCACGGCCGAGGAGGTCAAGATCGCCCTCGGCTCGGCCTGGCCGCTGCTGGAGGAGCTGACCGCCGAGATCCGGGGCCGCGACCTCATGACCGGGCTGCCGAAGACGATCCTGACCACCACCGACGAGGTGCGGGAGGCGATGGAGGAGCCGGTGTCGGCCATCGTCGACGCGGTCAAGGTCACGCTCGACAAGACGCCGCCGGAGCTGGCGGCCGACGTCATGGACAAGGGGATCTACATGGCCGGCGGCGGGGCGCTGCTCAACGGCCTGGACGCCCGGCTGCACCACGAGACGGGCATGCCGGTCGTGGTCGCCCCCAACCCGCTCCACGCCGTGGCGGTGGGGTCGGGCCAGTCGCTGGAGGAGTTCGACGCCCTGAAGTTCCTCTTCTCCTCCACCGGCTACTGATGGCCATCTCGCCCCCGACCGGATCCCGCACGCGCCTGGCGATCGTCGTCGCCGCCTCGGTCACGCTCGTCGTCGTCGGGCTGCAGGATGCGCCGGTCATCCGCGACGTGCGGGAGGGCGCGGCCACGGTCACGGACCCGATCGCCGGTGCGGTCGAGACGGTCACGAGCCCGGTGCGCAACGCCTGGCACGGCATCACCGACTACGAGGACCTCGAGAACGAGAACGCGGAGCTGCGGGAGCAGCTCGAAGAGGCGCAGGGCGGGGAGATCACGTCGTCCGACGCCGAGCGCCAGCTGGCCGACCTCTCGCTGGTGCTCGAGCTGCCCTACGCCACGGACCTGCCCAAGGTGGTGGCCCGGGTCGTGTCGGGGCCGCGTTCGAACTTCTCCCACGCCGTGCAGATCGACAAGGGCACCGACGCCGGGATCGCCGTCGGCATGCCGGTCGCCACCGGTGCCGGCCTGGCCGGGAAGGTCACCCAGGTCACGGCGTCGTCGGCCACCGTCGACCTGATCACCGACCCCGAGTTCCGGGTGGGCGTGCGCATCGCCAGCACCGGCGACCTCGGCACAGCCCGCGGCCAGGGGCGGGGCGACCCGCTCGCCGTCGACTCGTCGATCTCGCCCCGGGCCCAGGTCGCCGACGGGACCGGCGTCGTCACCAGCGGCGTCGACCGGTCCGCCTTCCCGCCGGGGATCCCGGTGGGCACCGTGTCCTCGACCCGACCAGGCTCCGGGGGGCTGGCGCTGGAGGTGGTCGTCGAGCCCGCCGTCGACTTCAACCGGCTGTCCTACCTCTCGGTGCTGAAGTGGCAGCCGTCGTGATCGTGGGGGTGCGCCGATGAAAGGCCGGCGCTGGATCGGCCTGCGGGCCGCGCTGGTGCTGGTCGTCGCGCTGCTGCTCCAGCTCACGGTCGTGTCGGACCTGCGGGTGGCGGGCGTCATCGGCGACCTCATGCTGGCGCTGGTGGTGGCGGCCGGGATGACCGGGGGCGCCGACCGGGGCGTCGTCTACGGGTTCGCCGCCGGGCTGCTCTACGACCTGTTGCTGGACACACCGTTCGGGCTGTCGGCGCTCACCTACGCGCTCGTCGGCTACGCGGTGGGCCTGGCCGGCTCGGCCCTGCTGCGCACCAGCGGCTGGTGGCCGGTGGTCATCGCGGCGGTGGCGGGCGCGGTGCAGGCGACGCTGTACACCTCGCTGGGCAACCTCGTCGGCGTGGCTTACCCGTTCGGCGACCTGCCGGCGATCGCCCTGGTGATGGCGGGGTGGTGCGCGCTGCTGGTGCTGCCGCTGATCCGGGTGATGTGGTGGGTGCACGGCCACGCCGAGCCCGACCGGCTGGAGGTGTTGCTGCGGTGAATCCCGACCGCAGCCACGTCCCCCGCCTGCGGATGGCGGGCATCGCCGTCGTGGCGGTGGCGCTGTTCGCGTCGCTGTTCGCCCGGCTGTACGACCTCCAGGTGCTGGGGGCCGACAGCTACCAGGTCCAGGCTGAGGCCAACCGGGTCCGGGAGGTCCAGCTGCCGGCGCCCCGGGGCCGCATCCTCGACCGCAACGGCAAGGTCGTCGTCGACAACCGGGTGGCGGTCGTGGTGGCGCTGGAGCGGGCCAGCTTCGACGCCCTGAGCGAGGAGCGGCAGGCCGACCTGCTCAACCGGCTGTCGTGGGACCTGGCCGCCAACGGCCACTCGATCTCCCCGGACCAGATGCGGCTGCGGGTGGCCGACCAGCGCTACAGCCGGTACGCCCCGGTCCCCCTCGCCATCGACGTCCCCGAGAGCCTGAAGATCTACTTCGAGGAGCGGGCCGCCGACTATCCCGCGGTCGTCGTCGAGCGCACCGCGCTGCGGGCCTACCCCTACGGGCCGCTGGCCGCCCACATCCTCGGCTACGTCGGCAAGATCAACGACGCCGAGCTCGCCGCCCAGGTCGGCCAGACCGCCAAGCCGTACACGCTCAACGACGAGATCGGCAAGAGCGGCGTCGAGCACACCTACGAGCCCTGGCTGCGGGGTACGCCCGGCCTCCGGCGCATCGAGGTCGACGCCGAGGGCAACCCGATCCGCGTGATCAGCGAGCAGCCGCCGCAGGCCGGCGACGACCTGGTCCTGTCGATCGACGTCGACCTGCAGGCGCTCGCCGAGCAGAAGGTCCAGCAGGGCCTGGCCGACGCCCGGGCCCGGCCCAACCGCGACGGCAGCCGCAACGCCGGGACCCGGGGCGCGGCCGTGGTGATGGACCCCAACAACGGCCAACTCCTGGCCATGGCCTCGTACCCGTCCTTCGACCCCAACGTGTTCGTCGACGGGGTCAGCGACGAGGAGTGGGCGTTCCTCAACGACCCCGCCAACGGCACGCCGCTCAACAACTGGGCCGTGCAGGGGATGTGGGCGCCGGGATCGACCTACAAGCTGTTCGTCGGCTACGCCGCCCTCATGGCCGGGGTCATGTCGCCCGATACGGTGTTCGTCGACCGCGGCGGCTACGCGATCCCCGGGTGCACCGGGGCCAAGTGCTACCGCACCAACGCCGGTGGCTCGTCCTACGGCCGGGTCACGATCAGCCGGGCCATCACCGTGTCGTCGGACGCGTACTTCTACAACGTGGGCGCCCAGTTCTGGCTCCAGCGCGACCGCTTCGGCGGCGAGGACGGCATGCAGAACCTGCTGCGGCCCTGGGGCATCGGCGACCGCACCGGCGTCGCCCTCACCGACGAGTCGGCCGGGCGGGTGCCGACGAAGGCCTGGAAGCTCGACTTCTGCACCAAGCTCGACTGTGACACGGGCTGGCGCACGGGCGACAACGTCAACATGGCCATCGGTCAGGGCGACGTGCTGGTGACCCCCCTCCAGCTGGCCACCGGCTACGCGACGTTCGCCAACGGGGGGACCCGCTACGTCCCTCAGGTCGCGCTGCGGGCCGAGGGCTACCAGAGCGGTCAGGTCAGCCAGCAGTTCGACCCCCAGGTCGCCCAGCAGGTCGACCTGCCCCCCGAGATTCGGGAGCCGCTGCTGCAGGGCCTGGTGGGTGTGCCCCGCAGCGGCACCGCGGTCCGGGCCTTCGCCGGGTTCCCGCTCGACGACTTCCCGATCGCCGCCAAGACCGGCACCGCCCAGGTCGACAACAAGGCCGACACCGCGGTGTTCACCGCCTTCGGCCCGGCGCCGGCGCCCCGGTACCAGGTGTCGGTGTTCCTCGAGGAGTCCGGCTTCGGCGGCACCGCCGCGGCCCCGGTGGCCCGGGCCCTGTTCGACGTGCTGTCAGGGGTGCGGCCGCTGCAGCCCGCCGGGCCCGACGGCCTGCCCCAGGGCGGCGCCGACGCCCTCGCCCAGGACACCGGCGGGGCGTACGACTGATGGCCCGGCTCATGTCCCGCTCGACGCTCGAGTTCGACCGGGTCCCCGCCCGGGAGCGGGCCCTGCGGCCCCTGGGCGGCCGCAACCGGCGGCGGGACGAGTCGTGGTTCCGCGACCGCGCCCCCGCGGCGTGGAAGCACGTAGACGTGGTGCTGGTGTCGTGCGTGGCCGCGGTGTCGGTCCTGGGCGCCCTGATGATCCTGTCGTCGACCCGGGGCACCGATCCGGACGCCTACGACACCTCGTTCCTGCGCAGGCAGGTCCTGTTCATCGCGGCGGGCGTGGTCGGGATGGTGCTGATCACGCTCGTCGACTACCGGCGGTTGCGCGACTTCGCCTGGCTGCCGTACGTCGCAGCGCTCGTGTCGCTGGTGCTGGTCGTGGCCGTGGGGGAGGAGGTGCGGGGCACCCAGGCCTGGTTCCAGATCGGCGCGTTCCAGCTGCAGCCGGCCGAGTTCGCCAAGGTGGCGGTGATCCTGGCGGTGGCGTCGTTGCTGGCGGGCCGGGAGGTCCCGCTGCGGGCCCGGTGGGTGGCCGCGGCGCTCGTGCTCATCAGCGTCCCGGTGGCGCTGATCATGCTCCAGCCGGACCTCGGCACCGCGCTCGTGTTCGTCGCCATCGCACTCGGCATGCTGCTGATGGCGGGCGCCCGGGCCCGCCACATCGTCGTGCTGGTGGCGGTGGGCGTCGTGGGCGTGGTCGGCGTCCTGAACTCGGACCTGCTGGAGGACTACCAGCGCGACCGGCTGGCCAACTTCCTCCAGCCCAACGACCCCGACGACATCGCCGACCTCCAGTCGTCGGAGTACAACTCGGACCAGTCGCTGGCGGCCATCGCCTCGGGGTCGATCAACGGCAAGGGCCTGTTCGACGGCACCCAGACCCGGCTGGGCTTCGTTCCCGAGCAGCACACCGACTTCATCTTCACGGCGCTGGGGGAGGAGCTCGGCTTCGTCGGCTGCGCGACCGCCCTGGCGCTGTTCGCCATCATCTGCGTGCGCATCTGGCGCACCGCGCAGATCGCCCAGGACCGGCTGGGCATGCTGATCTGCATCGGCGTGCTGTCGATGCTGGTGTTCCAGATCTTCCAGAACATCGGCATGACCATGGGCATCATGCCGATCACCGGCATCACGCTGCCGTTCATGAGCTATGGCGGGTCGTCGGCGATCGCGTCGTGGCTCGCCATCGGCCTGGTGCTGAACGTCCACATGCGCCGCTTCGGCTAGATCGGCTGCGGCCGCGTGCCTATCGGCCGGCCCGGGTCGTTCAGTAACCTGAACACGTGGAAGCAGCCCTCCTGATCATGGTGCGTGAGGGGTTCGAGGCGGCGCTGGTCGTCGCCATCGTCTTCGCCTACCTCCGCAGGCTCGGCCGCCTGGACCTGTCCCGGGCCGTGTGGGGCGGGGTGGCCGCCGCCGTCGCCACCTCGGTGGCCGTGGGCGTCGTGGTGCGGGCGACGATCGGCGAGCTGGAGGGGACCGGGCGCCTGCACGCATTCGCCGCGATCTCGGCGCTCGCGGCCGTCGTGCTGACCTGGATGATCTTCTGGATGCGGCGCCAGAGCCGGCTCGTCAAGGGCGATCTCGAGCACCGGGTCGACACGGCGCTGCGGGCCGAGAACATCGGCTTCGCGCTGGCGGGCGTCGCGCTCGTGGCCGTCCTGCGGGAGGGCATCGAGGCCGCGCTGTTCCTGCTGGCCGCCGGGACCGGCGAGTCCGGCGGCGCCGTACTGGTCGGCGCGGTCATCGGCCTGGCGCTGGCGTCCGCGCTGGCCTACGCCGTGTACCGGGGCGGCCGCGCCATCCCCCTGCGGGCCTTCTTCAAGGTCACGGGGCTGGTGCTGATCGTGTTCGCCGCCGGCCTCGTGGCCAGGACGGTCATGTTCCTCCAGGTGACCGGCGACATCGGCTCCTTCAGCCTCAACGGGGTCTACGACCTGACCTCGTACCGGGTGCTGACCCAGCAGACCGAGGTCGGCAAGTTCCTGGCCGCCATGGTCGGATGGGACCCCCGCCCGTCGGTCGAGCAGGTGGTGGCCTGGCTGGCCTTCGTCATCCCCGTGACGATCCTGTTCCTGCGGCCGACGCCGGCGCCCCGCCCCGTGGTGGCTCCAACACCCTGAGCGGGGTTCGGGGCTCGGAGGGACGTCCCGCTACCCTTGAGGGGACATGTCATCCGTCTGGACGCAACTCGAGACCCACCTCGCGGGCGTGGCCAAGCCGGCCCGCTACATCGGGCTCGAGCTCGGCGCGCAGCGTCCGGACGCGGGCGACGGGGCGGTGTCCTGGCTGCTGACCTACCCCGACACCTACGAGATCGGGCTGCCCAACCAGGGCCTCCAGATCCTCTACGAGATCCTCAACGAGCGCCCCGACGCCGTCGCCGAGCGCGCCTACGCCCCGTGGGGCGACATGGAGGAGGTGCTGCGCCGCGAGCGGATCCCCCTGTTCTCGGTCGACACCCACCGGCCAGCGAGCGCCTTCGACGTCCTGGCGTTCAACCTGTCCGCCGAGCTGACCTACACCAACCTGCTCAACTGCGTGGACCTGGCCGGCGTCCCCGTGCGGGCCGCCGAGCGCCGCCCCGAGCACCCGCTGGTGGCCGCCGGCGGCCACTGCACCTACAACCCCGAGCCGCTCGCCGACTTCCTCGACTTCGTGGTCCTGGGCGACGGCGAGGAGGTCGTGTCCGAGATCACCGAGGTGATCCGCGACTGGAAGGCGTCCGGCCGCACCGAGGGCAGCCGCGAAGGCGTCCTGCGGGCGCTGGCCGGGGTCGAGGGCGTCTACGTGCCCTCGATGTACGAGGTCGCCTACGAGGGCCGCCACATCCGGGCGATCACCCCCCGCCACCCCGACGTCCCCGAGCGCGTCGAGAAGCGCACGATCGCCGACCTGGCCGACTGGCCCTACCCCCGCAACCAGCTGGTCCCCCTCACCGAGGTGGTCCACGACCGGCTCAACGTCGAGGTCTTCCGGGGCTGCACCCGGGGTTGCCGCTTCTGCCAGGCCGGCATGATCACCCGACCGGTGCGCGAGCGCCCGGCCGACCAGGTCCGCACGATGGTGACCGAGGGCCTGCGCCGCACCGGCTACGACGAGGTCGCCCTCACCAGCCTGTCGACCGCCGACTTCTCGGGCATCGAGGGCGTGGTGCGCGACATCGTCGACGACCCCGCCGGCTGCGGGCAGACGTCGGTGAGCCTGCCGAGCCTCCGGGTCGACGCCTTCACCGTCGGCATCGCCGCCCAGATCCAGAAGGCCCGGCGCACCGGCCTCACCTTCGCCCCCGAGGCCGGGACCTGGCGCATGCGCCAGATCATCAACAAGCTCATCCGCGAGGAGGACCTGTACGGCGCGGTCGAGAGCGCCTTCTCGTCCGGCTGGCGGCGGGTCAAGCTCTACTTCCTCACCGGCCTGCCGTCCGAGACCGACGACGACACGCTCGGCATCCTCGATCTCGCCCGCAACTGCGTGGACATCGGCCGGCGCCACACCAAGGGCGTCAACGTCAAGGCGTCCGTCGGCGGGTTCGTGCCCAAGCCGTTCACGCCGTTCCAGTGGTTCGGCCAGAACACCACCGCGGAGCTGACCCGCAAGATCGGGCTGCTGCGCGACGCCGTCCGCTCCGCCAAGGGGGTGCAGCTCACCTGGCACGACCCGAAGGCCAGCGTCGTCGAGGGGCTGGCGTCGCGGGGCGACCGCCGGCTCGGCCCGGTCATCGAGACCGTGTGGCGGCGGGGCGGCACGTTCCAGGAGTGGAGCGAGCACTTCCGCCTCGACCTGTGGCTGGACGCCATGGCCGAGCACGGCCTCGACCTCGACTGGTACGTCCACCGGCACCGCACCGAGGACGAGACCCTGCCGTGGGACCACATCTCGGCCGGCCTCCACAAGGACTTCCTGTGGCAGGACTGGCAGGACGCGCTGGCCGAGGTCGGTCTGCCCGACTGCCGCTGGACCCCCTGCTACGACTGCGGCGCCTGCACCGGCTACGGCATCGAGCACGTGGTCGCCTCCGCCACCCCGCCCGCCGGCGGCAGCCAGGGCACCGGCCAGGACCTCTCGACCGGGCATGTGCCCGGCGCCGTACCCGTCACGCTGCGGACCCGACCCCTCGCCGGAGCCCGGTCGTGACCGGTCCGGCGCCGAGGGTGCGCATCCGCTTCTCCAAGCACGGCAAGGTGCGCTTCACCAGCCACCGCGACGTGGCTCGCATCTGGGAGCGGGCCCTGCGCCGAGCCGGCGTCGACGTCGCCTACACCGAGGGCTTCTCGCCGCGGGCCAAGCTCAGCTTCGGGCTCGCCCTGTCGACAGGGCACGAGTCCGAGGCCGAGTACCTGGACGTTGCCCTGCGCAACGCGCCGGAGACCACGACCGTCGGGCAGCTGCCCGCGCTGCTCGGCCCGGCCCTCCCCGCGGGCATGGAGGTGCGGGCCGTCGCCGTCCTGCCGCCCGGAGCAGAGTCGCTCCAGCAGGCCGTGACCAGCTGCACCTGGTACATCGAGATCGGCGACAGGGCGCCGTCCGAGGTCGCCGCCGGCGTGTCCCGGGCGATGGCCGCCGCCGAGCTGCCGCTCACGCGCACGCGCAAGGGCCAGACCGTCACTGACGACGTGCGGCCGGCCATGCTCGCCGTGCGGGTGCTCGGAGCGGTCACCGAGGTCGTCGCCCCGCTCGCGCCCCGGGCGACCGGCCTCGCCACAGCCATCGAGGCCGACCTGGCCACCCAGCCCCGGGGCCTCCGGCCCGCGGAGCTGATCGCCGCGATCGATCCCACCTGGGTCGCGGTGCGAGTCACACGAAGTCACCAATGGACGCAGGCCGGCGGCGCCCGACGCGAGGTCATGGACCTCGGGCCGGCAGCGACGCCGCCTCCGCACGCCGAGGCGCGTGCGTCATGAGAAGGGAACCCACCCATGTCCGAGGCAGACGTTTCCGGCAACTCGGAGGCGCCGAACCCGGTCCCTGAGGTACCGGAGACCCCCGCCGCAGCCCCTCCCCGGCCGGCGGCGACGACAGACGGCAACGGCCCCGCCCCCGGCGGCGCGCCCGGCGACGGCGCCGCCGGCGAGGGCGGCGGCGATCCCGCCCGCAAGCGCCGCCGGCGCGGCTCGCGGGGCGGGCGCAAGCGAAGCAAGCCCCGGGCCGAGGGCGCCGACGCCACGGGCGACGGCGACGCGCCCGCGGGCAGCCGCGGCGCCGGCGCCGCGGCCGAGCCCGCGCCCGCCGAACAGGGCGACGGCGCCGCCGCGGGCTCCGGCCAGGGCGGTGGCCGCGGCCGGGGCCGCGGACGCACCCGGTCCGGGCCCGGCACTGCCGCCGCGGAGGTCACCGGCGACGGCGACCGCAACCCCGAGCTGCCCGACCTGCCCCGCGAGGGCCGGCCGACCTCGGTCGAGGCGGCCACTGCCGCGCTGGTCCCCAAGGCCCCGCCGCCCAAGCCAAAGATCGGCGACACGATCCCCGCCGATGTCCTGGCCCAGATGGCCCGCAAGGACGACGAGGCCCCCGCCGAAGGCGAGGGCCGCAAGCGCCGGCGCCGCCGCGGCGGCCGCAGCCGGTCCGGCAACAAGGGTGGTCAGAACGGCGGCGGCACGCAGACCACCACGCCCGTCCAGGCCGTCATCTCCCACGATCCCACCGAGCTCGACGAGGAGACCCTCGAGCGCCGGCGGGGCCGCGAGCGCAAGGGCCGGGCGGTCGGCCGCTACTCGATGTGCGTCCACGTGACGCCGAGGGCCACGCAGATCGCCGTGCTCGAGGGCCGGTCCCTCATCGAGCACTACGTCTCGCATCCCTCCGACGACGTCTCCCAGATCCACGGCAACGTGTACCTGGGCCGGGTCCAGAACGTGCTGCCCGGCATGGAGGCGGCGTTCGTCGACATCGGCACGCCCAAGAACGCCGTGCTGTACCGGGGCGACGTCCACTACGACCCCGAGGACATCGAGCGCTCCTCGTCCGGGCGCCCCCGCATCGAGGACGTGCTGCGCGCCGGCCAGACGATCCTCTGCCAGGTCACCAAGAACCCGATCGGCGCCAAGGGCGCCCGCCTCACCCAGGAGGTGTCGCTGCCCGGCCGGTTCGTGGTCCTCATCCCCAACTCGTCGACCTACGGCATCTCCAAGCGGCTGCCCGACGACGAGCGCAAGCGGCTGCGGACGATCCTCGACCGGGTCAAGCCGGCCCAGCACGGCGTCATCGTCCGCACCGCGGCCGAGAACGTCACCACCGACGAGATCGAGGACGACGTCCGCCGGTTGCTCGACCAGTGGGGCCAGATCGAGGCCCTGGCCAAGCGGTCCAAGGCGCCCGCGCTGCTGTACCGCGAGCCGGACATGGCCGTGCGGGTCATCCGCGAGGAGTTCAGCCAGGACTACCGCAGCGTCCTGATCGACGACCGCGAGCTGTACAACTCGGTGCGCGACTACGTCGCCTCGATCAGCCCGGAGCTGGCCGACAGGGTCGAGTTCTACGACCCCGAGGTCGAGCCCCTGCCGCTGTACGAGCGCCACCACGTGCACGAGCAGCTCCACCGGGCGCTCGACCGCAAGGTGTGGCTGCCGTCGGGCGGGTCCCTGATCGTCGAGCACACGGAAGCGCTCACGGTCATCGACGTGAACACCGGCAAGAACGTGGGCCGCTCGAGCCTCGAGGAGACGGTGTTCAAGAACAACCTGGAGGCCGCGGTCGAGATCGCCCGCCAGCTCCGGCTGCGCGACGTCGGCGGCATCATCGTCGTCGACTTCATCGACATGGAGCGCAAGGACAACCGCGAGGAGGTGGTCCGGGTGTTCCGGGACGCCCTGTCCCGGGACAAGACCCGCACGCAGGTGTTCGACATCTCCGAGCTGGGCCTGTGCGAGATGACCCGCAAGCGGATCGGCGAGGGGCTGCTGGAGTCGTTCGCCGGCCGCTGCCCCGACTGCGACGGCCGCGGGGTCATCATCGACAAGGAGCTCCTGCCGGACTGACCAGCGTTCTGGCGTCCCGCAGCCGGAGTGTGAGGGCTCACGGACGCCGGAACGCAGTGGCGGGTGGCATGCTCGACGGCCCCTGGGTAGGCTGTCCCGTCCCCTTCGAGGTTGGCGGCGCCCGCTGGCGCCCCGGACGAGGCAGATCGCATGTACGCAGTCATCAAGAGCGGTGGCAAGCAGTATCGGGTCGAGAACGGCCAGCAGCTCCAGGTCGAGCTCCTGGGCGTCGACGACGACGACAAGGTCGAGCTGACCCCGGTCCTGCTGGTCGACGGCGACACCGTGCTGGCCGGGCCGAAGGCCCTGTCCAAGGCCAAGGTCACCGCCAAGGTGGTGGGCGAGGCCAAGGGGCCCAAGGTCACCGGCTTCACCTACAAGAACAAGAGCAACAACCGCCGCCGGTGGGGGCACCGCCAGCGGTACTCGACCATCGAGATCACGGGCATCAGCAAGGGCTAGGAGGCCGACGACATGTCCAAGACCAAGGGCGCCGGCTCCACCAAGAACGGGCGCGACTCCCACGCCAAGCGGCTCGGCGTCAAGGTGTACGACGGCACGGCCGTCAGCGCCGGCGCCATCATCGTGCGCCAGCGGGGCACCCGCATCCATCCCGGCGAGAACGTGGGCCGGGGCAACGACGACACGCTGTTCGCCCTCGCCGCCGGCAAGGTCAAGTTCGGCCAGCGCAGGGGCCGCAAGCTGGTCGACGTCCGCCCGGGCGACTGAGCCCCGGGAGGCCGTCAGGTCTCCAGCAGCGCCACCACCGGCGCGTAGAGATCGCGCTTGAGCTTCGCGACCAGTGACCGGTCCTTGCCCGCGAACGGGTCGAGCAGGCCCGTCGCGGTCTTGACCAGGTCGTCCTCGGCGGCCTCGGCCTGGGCAATCCCGGCCGTCACCGCGTCCGCCGCCCCGTAGCGGCGGCCGGTGAGCACGGCCTCGTGGACCGTCGCGCCCGGCAGCCGGGCGGCGATCAGCGCGGTCATCGACGGGTGGAACCGCATGCCGAGGTCGATCTCCGGCAGGCAGAACCAGCCCCGGTCGCTGCGCATCACCCGGCGGTCGTGGGCCAGGGCCAGCATGGCGCCGATGCCGAAGGCGTGGCCGTTCAGCGCCGCGGCGATGGGAAGCGGGTAGGTCAGGACCCGGGCGAGCAGGGCGCGGCTGTCGAGGAGGAAGGCGTCGAGCGCCGGGCCCTCCAGCGAGCCCATGAACTCCAGGTCGAAGCCATTGCTGTAGTGCTTGCCGGCACCGGTCGTGACCACGGCCCGCACGTCCGCGTCGGCCTCGGCCTCGTCGAGCGCCGCGTTCACCTCGGCGAGGAAGCCGGCGGTGAAGGCGTTCGGCCCGTCGCCCAGGGTCACGACGGCGGTCCCGCCGTCCACGTCGATCCGCATGGTGCAACGCTAGGCACCCGCGGACACAGAACCGGCATGGACGCAGGGGCCCGCTTCCGGGCGCGAGTCGAGGCGCCGGCCCGTAGGCGTCGACCCGGGAACGCCGGCGCGGGGGTCCTAACCTCACACCGGTGGCCCAGTTCGTCGACGAGTGCAATCTGCATGCGAAGGCCGGCGACGGCGGGGCCGGGTCCGTGGCGTTCCGGCGGGAGGCCCATGTGGCCAAGGGCGGCCCCGACGGCGGCGACGGCGGCCGGGGCGGGGACGTGTGGCTCGTGGCCGACCACAACGTCGCCTCGCTGCTGTCGTTCAAGGACCAGCCGTTCCGCCGGGGCGGCGACGGGACGCACGGCGCCGGCAAGCGCCGGCACGGGACCTCCGGCGACGACATCCTCGTCCCCGTGCCCGAGGGCACGGTGATCCGGGACCACGGCGACGGCACGGTCCTGGCCGACCTGGTGCGGGCGGGAGACCGCTATCTGGCGGCCCAGGGCGGGCGGGGCGGGCGAGGCAACGCCCGCTTCCTGTCCAACCGCCGCCGGGCGCCCGCATTCGCCGAGCAGGGCGAGGAGGGCGAGGAGCGCTGGCTTCGGTTGGAGCTCAAGCTGCTGGCCGACGTGGCGCTGGTCGGGTTCCCGAACGTCGGCAAATCGACGCTGATCAGCCGGATCTCGGCCGCCAAGCCCAAGGTCGCCGACTACCCGTTCACCACACTGGAGCCCCACCTGGGCGTCGTGCGCATGGACGACGGCGCCGAGTACGTGGTCGCCGACGTGCCGGGCCTGATCGAGGGGGCCAGCGAGGGCCGGGGCCTCGGCCACCGCTTCCTCCGCCACATCGAGCGGGCCCGGGTCCTGGCCGTGCTGATCGACCTGGCGCCGGTGGCCGAGCGCCCGCCGGCCGAGCAGCAGGCGGTCCTGCTCGACGAGCTCGAGTCCTACGACCCTGACCTGGCCGCCCGGGACCGCATCGTGGTCGGCAGCCGGGCCGACCTGGCCGACCCTGGCGCGGACCCGGGCATCGACCTGGACCTGCGGATCTCGGCCGTGACCGGCGAGGGCATCCCCGAGCTGCGGGGCCGGCTGGCCACGCTGGTCAGCCACGCCCGGGACGCCCAGCCGGCGCCCGAGCACTTCGTGGTCCACCGCCCCGTGCGCGAGGGTTACACGGTGCTGCGGGAGGGGGCCGGCTGGGTCGTCGAGGGGCGGGAGGCCGCCCGGGCCGTCGGCCTGTCCGACCTGACCCGCCCCGACGCGCTGGCCGAGGCCCAACGCCGGCTCAAGCGGCTGGGGATCGACCGGGCGCTGGCCCGGGCCGGGGCGCAGCCGGGCGACGCCGTGCGCATCGGCGGCCTCGTGTTCGAGTACGAGGACAGCGCGGGCGGTGCGCCGTGATCGTCGTCGCCAAGGTGGGCTCGTCGTCGATCACCACCAACAGGGGCGAGATCGACGACGCCGCCATCGGCAAGTTCTGCGACGAGGTCGTGGAGCTGCGCCGCGCCGGCCACCGGGTCGTGATGGTGACCAGCGGGGCCATCGCCGCCGGGCTGCCGGCCCTCGGTCTGTCCGCGGTGAGGCCCCGGGACGCCGTCACGCTCCAGGCCGCCTCGGCCGTCGGCCAGAGCCGGCTCATGCGCGTCTACGACGAGGCACTGGCCCGGGGCGGACTGATCGGGGGCCAGGTGCTGCTGGCGCCGCTCGACTTCATGGTCCGCCAGCAGTACCTCCACGCGCGGTCGACCCTCACCCGCCTCATGGAGCTGGGCGTCGTGCCCGTGGTCAACGAGAACGACGCCATCGCCGACGACGAGATCCGCTTCGGCGACAACGACCGCATGGCCGCGCTGGTCGCCCACCTCATCAGCGCGGACCTGCTCGTGCTGCTCACCGATCAGCCCGGCCTCCTCACCGCCGACCCGCGCTCCGACACCGAGGCGTCGCTCATCGAGGAGATCGTCCAGGTCGACCACACGCTGGAGCGGATGGCCGGCGGGGTCGGCAGCGACCGGGGGAGCGGGGGCATGGCCTCCAAGCTGGCCGCGGCGAAGATCGCGGCCTGGTCGGGCGTGCGGGCGGTGATCGCCCACGCCGACCGGCAGAACGTGCTGGTGGAGGCCGTCGCCGGGCGCACCGGGGTCGGCACGGTGGTCGTGCCTCGGACCCGCCGGTTGCCGGCCCGCAAGCTGTGGATCGCCTTCGCCGTCGGCTCGTCCGGGATCGTCGTCGTGGACGAAGGCGCCAAGCGGGCGCTGCTGGAGCGGGGCGTGTCGCTGCTGCCGGCGGGCGTCACCGGGGTGAAGGGCAGCTTCGAGGCCGACGAGGCCGTGGAGATCGCCGGGCCCGACGGGGTCGTGTTCGCCAAGGGCCTGTGCCGGCTCGACGCGGCCGGGCTGCGGGAGGTGGCCGGCCTGCGCACGTTCGAGCTGCCGGAGGGGATCACCCACGAGGTCGTGCACCGGGATGATCTCGTCGTCCTCCCCTGAGGATCGCCCGCGGCGGCGCGGCCCCCACGCCGCGGTGGTGGTGTTCCTGGCCGCCCTGGCGGCAGGGATCGCCGTGCGCTGGTGGCAACTGCGGGGGCGGGACCCGCTGGAGTGGAACGACACCGCCGACTTCCTGTCCAGCTCGAAGGAGCCATGGTTCAGCGCCGAGCTGTGGATCGGCAGGCGCTCGCCGCTCACGCCGGTCATCCTCAAGGCGCTCGGCGACGATCTCGGCAGCTATCTCACGTTCCAGGCCCTGGTGGCGGCGGTGTGCTGGGCGGCGCTGGCGGCGTCGGTATGGACTGCGGTCGGGCCGCGGTGGGGCAGGCTGGCGTCCGCGGTGGCGATCGTCGCGTTCTCGCTCACCGATCCGGTCACGATGTGGGACCAGTCCGTGCTGTCGGAGTCGCTGTCCGGCTCCGTGCTGGCGCTGGTGGTGGCAGCCGGCGTCCAGGTGGCGGCGCGCCCGACCCGGGCGGCGGTCGGCGGCCTGGTCGGGGCACTGGCCGTGTGGCTGGCGCTGCGCGACAGCCCGGCCGTCGTGGCCGTCACCGGCGGCCTGGCGCTGTGCGCCGTGCTGGTGACCCGGCGGCTGTGGGCGCGGCGCCGCCGGCCGGTCGCCGCGGGCGGGGAGGCCGGCGACGGTCCGGGTCCCGCCGCGCCCGGGCGGCGTGCCGGCGGCCGGTTCGGCTCGCTCACCCCGCTCTCGGCCCTGGCGGCCGGCGCCCTGGTCCTCGGCATCGCCACGCTGGCCGCGTCGAACCACGGGTCGCGCCACGTCTTCCCCGTCCGCAACGTGCTCCAGGTCCGGGTGCTGCCCTACCCGGACCGGGTCGAGTGGTTCGCCGACCACGGCATGCCCCAGAGCGACGAGTTCATCGGGCCCGGGTCGCGCCGCCCCAGCAGGGAGCCCGGCCGGGCACCGGTCACCTACGTCCCCGACTCGGCCAGCGACGACGGCATGGAGGAGTGGTTCGCCTGGCTGGAATCCGACGCCCGCGGTACGTTCGCCCGCTGGGTGCTGACCCACCCGGGCTACGTGGTCACCGAGCCCTACGAGGCGCCGGAGCGCACCTTCAACAATGCCGGCGGCGACCGCCAGTTCTACGCCTTCTCCGACCGGCGCAAGCTCCCGCTCGTGGACGGCTTGCTGGCCCAGCGGTCGTGGGTCGTCGTGGTCGTCGGGTCCGTCGCCACGGGGTTCGTGATCGGCCGTGGGCGGTACACGCCCGCCTTCGTGGCCGGCGCGGTCGCGGCGGCCCTGGCGCTGCCCCACGCCCTCGTCGCCTGGCACAGCGACGGCATGGAGACCGCACGCCACCTGGTGATCCCCGCCCTCCAGCTGCACCTCGGGGTGCTGCTCATGGTGATCGGGACGCTGCGGCCGGCACCCCGCCACGAGCCGCCGGCCGACGTGTCCGTGCAGGCCGCGACCGGTGGCAGGGTAGTTTCGGACCATGGCTGACGAGACCCCGCTGTCGATCCACCACCCCGAGGCCATCGCCGTGGGTGGCGTGGTCGTCATCCAGGAGGTGTTCGGGGTGACCGAGCACATCGAGGACGTGTGCCAGCGGCTGGCGGACGCCGGCTGGCTGGCCGTCGCGCCCCACATCTTCTGGCGGACCGGCGACCCGCAGCTGCCCTACGACGACTTCAGCCAGGTCATGCCACACGTCGGGGCGATGACGGCCGAGACGCTCCTCGCCGACGTGGACGCCGCGCTGGCCTACATCGACGGCGCCGGCTTCCCCCGCGAATCGGCGGGGATCGTCGGCTTCTGCCTGGGCGGCACCTTCGCCATGGGGGTGGCGGCCCGGCGCCAGATCGGCGCCGCGGTCACCTACTACGGCGGCGGTGTGCTGGAGGGCCGGTGCGGGTTCCCGCCGATGGTCGAGATGGCGCCGAACCTCACGGTCCCGTGGCTCGGCCTGTACGGCGGCCAGGACCAGAGCATCCCCACCGACCAGATCGACCAGCTGGCCGACGCGGCCGGCAAGGCCGACGTGCCGACCGAGGTCATCGTGTACCCGGACGCCGGCCACGCGTTCAACCGGGACGGTGGCCCCTCGTACCACGAGCCGTCGGCCACCGACGCCTGGCACCGGGCGCTCGGCTGGTTCGCCGACCACCTGACGACCGGCGCGACCGACAGCGAGTAGCTAGCCCTCGAGGTCCGGGAAGCCGAGGTCCAGGTTGGGGCGGTCCAGGCCGCCGTCGGCCTCCACGACCTTGCCCGTGAGGTAGGCGCCGGCGTCCGAGGCCAGGAACAGCACCGTGGCGGCGATGTCCTCGACGTCGCCGATCCGCCGCACCGGCGTGGCATCCTCCATCGCGGTGCGCATGGCGTCGTCGTCGAGCACGATGTCGAGCGCCGAGGTCGCCACGGACCCCACACCGATGGCGTTGACCCGCACCCGAGGCGCCAGGTCCTGGGCGATCAGCCGGGTGTAGTGCGACAGCGCGGCCTTGGCGGTGCCGTACGCGGCGTAGCCCCGCCCGCTGACCCGCCCCATCACCGACGAGATGTTCACGACCGCGCCGTGACCGCTGGCCAGCAGCATCGGGGTGGCCGCCCGGGTCAGGGCGTGGGCGGTGGACACGTTGAAGTGGAACGCCTCCTCCAGGTGACGGGGCGACGTACGCAGGAACTCCCGGGGCATGGCCCCGCCGACGTTGTTGACGACGATGTCGAGGCGGCCGAACGCCTCCTCGGCCGCACCCGCCAGTCCGGCGACCGCGTCCAGGTCGCTGAGGTCGGCCTCGACCGCCACCGCCCGCCGGCCCGCCTTCTCCACCTGCGTCACCACGTCGGCGAGCTGGGACGCCGTGCGGGACGAGACCAGCACGTCGGCGCCGGCCTCGGCCAGCGCGACCGCGGTGGCGGCGCCGATGCCCCGCCCGGCCCCGGTGACGATCGCCGCACGGTCGGTGACCAGGAACCTGTCCAGGATCATGGCGGGACACTAGTGGCGGCGCCCGGCGGCGCCGGCAACGCGTGCTGGCGGACCCAGGCGTGCATGGCGATGCCCGAGGCGACGCCCGCGTTGACCGACCGGGTCGAGCCGAACATGGCGATCGAGCACACGAGGGCGCAGGCGGCCCGCGCCCCGGCTGACAACCCCGGGCCCTCCTGTCCGAACACCAGGACGCAGGCCGAGGGGAGACTCGTGGTCTCCAGCGGGACCGAGCCCGGCAGGTTGTCCACCCCCACCAACGGCAGGCCGCGCCGGGCGGCCCACGCCACCAGGGCTTCGATCGTCGGGTGGTGCTCGACGTGCTGGTACCGCTCGGTGACCATGGCGCCCCGCCGGTTCCAGCGGCGCCGGCCCACGATGTGCACCGCCGCCGCCCCGAACGCGTTGGCGTTGCGGACGACCGTGCCGATGTTCAGGTCGTGGCGCCAGTTCTCCACCGCCACGTGGAACGGGTGCCGGCGGCGGTCGAGGTCGGCGACGATGGCCTCCACCCGCCAGTAGCGGTAGCGGTCGACGACGTTGCGCCGGTCGCCCCGGGCCAGGAGCTCGGGGTCGAGCCGGTCGTCGTCGGGCCAGGGCCGGGGGTGGGGCCCGACGCCGACTCCAGGTGCGGTGTCGGCGCCCGGCGCCGGCCGGGCGCCGGTGTCGCCCGCTCGCTCCCCCTCGGCGCCGTCGTCGATGTCGCCATCGGTGTCGGCGTCCCCGCCGGCCAGTCAGGCCCCCGGGGTGGCGGTGCCGCCGTCGGCAGGCGCGGCCGCATCGGTGGGGGCGGCGTCGACCTGGGGCGCCTCGGACCCGGCGCCCAGCCCGAGCTGGGAGCGGATCTGGGCCAGGCGGGCCTGGGCCTCGCTGTTGAGCGACGCCTGCTCGACCTCGAGCATTCGGCTCTCGACCGAGCTCTCGGTCAGCTCGGCCATGCCCTTGGCCCGGGCGTAGCGGGCCTCGATCTTGTCCCGCACCTCGTCCAGGGTGGGCACGTCCTGGCCGACCGCCTCGGACAGCGAGGACATGGCCTTGTTCATCTGCTCCTGCATCTTGGCCTGGTCGAGCTGCGACAGGAGCTTCTGGCGCTCGGCCAGCTTGGTCTGCAGGGCGGAGGAGTTCTGCTGGACGGCCGCCTTGGCCTGGTTGGCAGCGTCGGTGGACTGGAGGTGCAGCGCCTTGAGGTCCTCGACCTCGCGCTCCAGCGCGATCAGCCGGTTGGCGAAGCTCTCGGCCGTCACCGTGTACTGCGTGGCCTTGGCGCCGTCGCCGCCCTTGGCGGCCTCGTCGGCCATGAGGACGGCCTGGCGGGCGTTGGCGTTGACCTTCTCGAGCTCGCCCATGGCGCGGTTGAGCCGCAGCTCGGTCTGCTTCTGGTGGGCGATGACGTTGGCGGCTTGCTCCTTGAGCCGGCGCTGCTGGTCCTGGGCCTCCGAGATGGCTTGCTCGAGCTGGATCTTCGGGTCGGCGCGCTCGTTGAAGTCCGACTCCGCCTTAGCGGTGAGGTACCTCCACCACCGTCGCAACAGCTTCATCATGCCCTGCACCCTATTCGCACAGGCGGCGGCTGACGACGGCGGCCCGGACAGGCTGCCCGCTCCTGCTGCGACCCAGCGGCGCCTATCAGCGCCGGGCGCGCTCGGCCAGGCCCCGCACGCGGGCGACCGTGGCCGCGGCCTCCGGGACTTCCTGGCGGAACGTGACCGCCACGTAGGCCAGCGCGGCCGGGCCCACGATCAGCACGGCGGCCACCAACGAGGGCAGCCCCCCGAACAGCAGCTCGGTCAGCCAGGCCACCGCGGCCGCCGCCGCACAGCCGACGGCGATCGGCCCGATCCAGCGCCCGGCCAGGTGGGTTCGCCCCACCCGCCAGGCCAGCGCCCGGGCCAGCAGCCGGTACTCGATCCAGTCGGAGATGGTGGCGCCGATGGCCAGTCCCACGATGCCGAGGTGGGGGATGCCGAGCGGGTTCTCCCGGACCGAGGCCGGCAGCGGCCCGAAGGCGAAGATGTCGCCCCAGCCCTCGATCCCGTCGGCCCCCACCACCAGCCGGTCGAGCGGGAACATGAACAGCACGCCGATCACCGCGGCCAGCACGACGCCGATGACGCCGAGCCGGGCCGGCGTGCGGGCGTCGTCGAGGGCATACAGGCCGTTCTGCAGTAGCCGGGTGGCCGTCACCGCCGGCAGGCCCATCGACAGGAACGCCAGCGTCAGCCACACCGCCACCGTGTCGGCCGACGTGAAGCTGCCGTGCTCGAAGATGGCCGCCACGATCACGTCGCCCACGACGATGAACAGCGTGGCGGTGGGGAACACGTACCAGGCGATGCGGGCCATGCTCTCCTCCAGCCGGAGCCTGAACCGCCGCCGGGTGTCGGGGTCGTGCACCTCGACCTGGGACAGGTCGGGGAGCTCGGCGGCCGCCACGCTCACCCCGAACAGGCTGACCGGCAGCAGGTACAGCACCATCGTGTAGGTCAGCGACGACACCGCGCCGGCCGCCAGATAGCTGGCCAGCCACAGGTCGACCCAGCCCATGATCTGGATGGCGCCCCGCCCCAGCAGCACCGGCACGAACCGGCCGAGCACGTTGCGGACCGGCTCGCTGGCCGTGTCGAGGCTGAGCCGGACCCGGCCGAGCAGCCGGCGCACGGGCCCGATCTGGATGCCGAACTGGAGGATCCCGCCCACCAGCACGCCCCAGGCGAGGGCGACGGCCAGGTCCTCCTTCTGCGACGGCTCGCTGTAGCCGCCGATCACCAGCACCCCGGCCACCAGCGCCACGATCTGGGCCACGTTCCACAGCACGGGCGCCACGTACGAGAGGAAGAACTGGCGGTGGCTGTTCAGCACCCCCAGGCACCAGGCCGACAGCACCAGGAACCCGATGCCGGGGAACATGATCCTGGTGAGCTGGACCGTGAGGTCGTAGGTGTCGCTGGTGTAGCCGGGCACCAGCAGCTTGGTGAGCGGCGCCGCGAACACGATGCCGACCAGGCTGAGCACGCCGGTCACGGCGATGAGCAGGCCCGCGATGGCCCCCGCCAGCCGGCCGGCCTCCTCGTGGCGGGCCTCGGCCCGCAGCCGGGCGTACACCGGGATGAACGAGGCCGACAGCACGCCCTCGCCGAGCAGGTTCTGCATCAGGTTCGGGATGCGCAGCGCGGCCTTGAACGCGTCGGCCGCCGGGCCGACGCCCAGCACGGTGCCGATCACGACCTCGCGGATGAGGCCGGCGCACCGGGACAGCAGGATGCCGGCCGCCACCAGCATGGAGCCCCGGGCGCTCGACGGCGGCGGCTCCTCCGGGCCGGGCGGCGCGGTCAGGTCGGGCGCCGGCGGGATCGGCGGCTCCGGCGGCACCGGCGGCGGCGCCAGCGTGTCGGTCGGCATCGCGACCTCGTCGTCGATGACGATGGCCTGGTGCTCGCCGGTCATCCACGGGGCGAGCGGCTGGTTGGCCACCCCCGGCGACTCGGCCACCGAGCCGAACACGTCGTGGGGGACCAGGATCTCGGTCGCGGCGTCGGGCCGATAGTCGACCTCGGCCAGGTCGGGGAGCGGGCGCCGGGCCCGCCGGCCGGGCACCGGGCCGGTCTCGCCGGCGTCCCGGTGGCGGGCGAACTCCCCGGCCCGGGTCCGGTTGGCCGCGCCGTAGTGCAGCTCCTCCTCGCGGGGGACCCGCCGGCGGGGGCGGGGGTCGGGCGGCGGATCGGGCGGTCGCACCGCTACCGGGTGTCGCCGCCCGGGAGCTCACCGCCCGCCGCCGCGTTGGTCTCCTCCAGCGCCAGCCGCAGCGCCTCCATCTCGGTGACCAGCTCGTCGACGTCGGCGCCCAGGCCCTCGATCCCGGGGCCCGCGTGGGCCGACGCGGACAGCTCCAGCGTGCGGGCCACGGCCTCGTCGAGCCGGGCGTCGAGGAGCTTCAGCTGGTCGCGGGCCTCGGCGATGACCCGGTCGAGGCGCGCGGCGGTGGCCCGCTGGACCTGGAACGACTCGATCAGGCGGCTCGACGAGTCGCCCGGCTCCAGCCGCTCGAGGTCGGCCAGCCGGCGGTCCACCTCCGCCATGTCGATGCCCCGCCGCGCCTGGACCAGCGCCTCGCCCCGCTGCGCCACCCTCCACGCCTCCTCGACGCCGGTGTCCACCCGGGCGGAGATCTCCCGCAGCCGGTCCTGGAGCGGGCCGTCCGGCGCCCGGTCGGCGGCCTCGGCAAAGCGGGTTCGGGCCTGGAGCGCGTCCTGGACGAACCGGCGCCACGGATCGTGGAGCGTGAACGGGTCGATGCGGGGCCGTCGGGGCCGGCGGGGGAGCAGCCGCCACACGTTGGCCGCCCACGCCACCAGCCCGAGCACCAGCGCCGCGGCCAGCGGGAGGCCGACGACCACGGCCACGACCGCCACGATCACGGCCGCGGCGATGCCCACCGGCGAGGTGACGGCACGGGCGCCGGCGGGCGTCATGAGACGATCCCGGAGAGACGGTACGGCCATGGTGATGATCACGTTACGCGGGGCGGTCGAGGGTGCGGCGCATCGGCTCGACCCGCACACGTGCGGCTCACTCCGCGCCGTAGCGCTCGAGCGACGCCGTCACCTCCTCCTGGGCGCCCGACAGCGCGTCGGCGATGTCCGCGTCGTCGAACAGCACCGCCTCCATGGCCGCCTCCGTCGAGTCGGCGAAGTCGACGTAGGGCCCGATGAGCGGGCCGGGCTCGTCGGGGTCGGCGTTCTGGAGCTGCTCCACCGCCACCCGCACCAGCACCCCGGCCAGCGAGTCCTCCCAGAACGCCTGGACGTCCGGCTCGTCGCTCACCGACTTCACGATCGGCAGGTAGGTGCCCTGGATGTGCCAGGCCTTGGCGTTGGCCGGCTCGAGCATGTAGCGCAGGAACTTCCAGGACGCGGCCTGCTGGGCCGGCTCGGAGGCGTTCACGATGAAGAACGCGCCGCCGCCCGGGTGGACCTGGCCCGAGGTCGTCAGCCCGGGGAAGGCCCCCGAACCGGGGACCAGCTGGGTCCGGTCGAGGACCGAGGCGTCGAAGTCGGAGCCGACGTCCTCGGGCGTCAGCTGGCCGCCCAGGGCGGCGGCGATGGCGCTCGACGCCGTCGAGGTCTCGATCAGCATGGACGAGTCCTGGGTGACCAGCGCGAGGAACTGGTCCACGCTGCCCTCGGTGTTGGCGAACGGGTTGACCAGGCCCTCCTCGTTCATCTGCTGGAGCAGCTCGAGGGCCTCCACCGCCTCCGGGGTGTCGAAGGTCGCGGCGCTGGCCCGCCCGTCGCGGCCGTTGCCCTCGTCGACGACGTCGACACCCTCGCCGGACAGCCAGTTCTCGAAGATGGCGGCGCTGACCTTGAACGACAACGGCTTCGGGATGCCCGCCGCCTTGAGCGCCTTGGCCGCGTCGTAGATCTCCTGGAGCGTGCCGGGCGGGTCTTCGGGGTCGAGCCCGGCCCGCGCCCAATGGGCCTTGTTGTAGAACAGCACCTGCGACGACACGTTCATGTAGCCGGGGTAGAGGACGTCGTCGACCGAGTACGTCGAGCGCACCGCCGGCTCGATCTCGGTCATCTCGTAGCCGTCGGCCTCCATGCACGACTGGGCCGGAAGGATCAGGTTGCTGTCCGCCAACACCTGGAGCTGGGTGTTCTCCAGGTAGACGAGGTCGGGGAGCTGGCTCTGGTCGGCCGACGCCGCGCTCTCGAACTTGCGGTACACCTCGCCGTAGGACTGGCCCTGGTCGCTGGCGGTCAGCACGATGTCGTCCTGGCTGGCGTTGAAGCCGGCCACCATCTGCTCCATCGTGTCCTTGACGGGCCCGCCGATGCCGCCGTACCACATCGTGATCTCGGTGGGGCCGTCGGCCTGCTCCAAGGCGTCGAGCGGGCACTCGGGCAGCTGGACCTCGCCATCCTCCACCACGACCTGGTCGGCGTTGCCGCCGGAGGTCGGCGGGTCGCTGCAGGCCACCGCCACGGCCAGCAGGCCGAGGGCGGCGACGACCGGCACGCGGCGGGTCCGGTGGGTCCGGTACGGCATCGGTGCTCCCCTCAGCCCTTGACCGCGCCCGCGGTCAGGCCCCGGATGATCTGGCGCTGGAACGCCACAAGCAGCGCCACCACCGGGAGCGCCACGAGCAGCGCGGCGGCGACGCCACGGTTGAACTCCTGCACGTTGGTGCCGATGATCGTGCGCAGCGCGATCTGGGCGGTCTGCTGGCGGCTGTCGTCGATGACCGCCTGCGGCCACAGGTACTGGTTCCAGGCACCCAGGGCCGCGATCACGGTGAACGAGGCGATCACCGGCCGGGTCAGGGGCACCGCGAACTTCCACAGGAACGCCATGTGGCCGTAGCCGTCGAGCCTCGTGGCGTCCTGGATCTCGGGCGGCACTCCCCGGAACCCCTGGCGGATCAGGAACGTCCCGAACGCGGTCGCCGCGAACGGCAGCGTCAGGCCGGGGTACGAGTTGACCCAGCCCAGCTCCCGGATGGTCTGCACGTTGGCCAGCAGCGTGACCTCGAGCGGCAGCAGCAGCGTTCCCATGAAGAAGGCGAACAGCAACGTCTTGAACGGGAACCGCAGGAACGCGAACGCGTAGGCCGCCAGGATCGACGTCAGCACCTGGGCGCCCGTGATCAGCGCGGTGACCACCAGGCTGCGGGTCATGGCGGTGCCGAGGTTGCCGGCGTCGTAGGCGACGTTCCAGATGGCGGCGCCGAACGCGACCACGGTGACCGCGGTGACGCCGAGGCCGGTCAGCAGGGCCAGGACCACCGGCCGCCACCAGGGCCGCAGGCCACCGAAGCCGACGAGCTGGGTCAGGGCCACCGCCCCGATCGCCGCCAGCCACCACAGCGGCGTGAGGGCCGAGCGCTCGACCGACGCGGCCCACACCTGGCCGGCCAGCACGGCCGTGACCACGGTCCCGGCCACGACGGCGACGACCCGGCGGGGCGCGGCCACGAGGCGCAGCGTGTGGATGCCGCCGCCGGCCACCTTGAGCTGGACCCAGGCCAGTGCCCCGACGACCACGGCGGTCCGCAGGACGACCGACACCACCCCGCCGTCGAGCCAGGTCCTGTCCTTCCAGTCGACGTTGACCGGGTGCAGCGGCCTGCCCTCGGCGATGTAGTCGAACGGCGGCGACAGGGCCATGACCACCGCGAAGGCCACCGGCACCAGCACGATGACCGACAGCGCCACCAGCAGGGCGTACTGGCCGGTGAGCCCGGCGATCCGGCGGGACGACGACTTGCCGATGGTGGCGGCGGTCAGCTCCCGCTCGGGCGCCCCGAGGACGTCGCCCGCCGGCTCGGCGACCAGGGTGTCAGCGGGCATAGTGGACCCTCCGGTCCAGCAGCGCGAACTGCGTGGTCGTCACCGCCAGGGTGATGAAGAACAGCCCGACGGAGTAGACGGCGCCGATGCCGATGTTGTCGGGCCGGTTGAGCCGGTTGATCTTGTAGACGAGCGTCTCGGTGGCCGACACCGGCCCGCCCTTGGTCAGCAGGTCGACCTGGGCGAACGCCTGGAGACCGAAGATCACCAGCACCACGACCAGGAACAGCAGCACCGGCGAGATCAGCGGCAGCGTCACGCGCAGCAGACGGCGGGTCGGGCCGTAGCCGTCGAGCGTGGCCGCTTCCAGCACCTCGTCGGGCACCGTCTGCAGCCCGGCCAGCACGATGACGAACGACAGTCCCAGGTTCTGCCAGATCGACGACAGGCCGACGGCGAACATCGCCCAGTCGGGGTTCTCCAGCCAGTCGACCTTGAACAGGCCGACGGTGTCGTTGAAGAAGTAGAAGAACACCACCGAGGTCACGGCCACCGAGCTGGCCAGCGTCGAGCTGAAGATGGCCTGGAAGACCTTGATGCCCTTGAGCTTGCGGTGGGCCGTGACCGCCAGCAGGACGCCGAGCACGATGCCGGGCGGGACCGTGTACAGCACGAACTGGACGCTGTGCCACAGCCCTTCGCGGAAGTCCTCGCTCGTGAGCTGCTCGCGGTACTGGTCGAGGCCCACGTACTCGAAGTAGGCGCCGTTACGGCGGCTCTCGAACCGGCCCCAGTGCAGCAGGTTGAGGAACGGCCGGTAGAAGAACGCCACGAACACGACGATCGACGGGGCCAGCAGCGCCAGGCCCAGGGCGGACTCCTTCAGCGTGTAGCGCGGGCGACGCCGGCGGCGGGCAGCCGTGCTCATTGGCGCACCCTTCGGGATGCGCGCAATGAGCGATCGGCCCGTCGGGCCGAGCACAGCACTGTGCTCATGGTTCGCTCGCTTCGCTCGCTCACGCCAGCCGCTCCGTCGTGTCGGGGTCGAACACGTGGACGTCGGCGGCCTCGACCGCCACCCGGGCCGTATCGCCGGCTGCGACGCCGGCCATGCCGGTCTGGCGGACCACGGCGTCGGCACCGCCGGTGGTCCCGAACACCAGGCACTCGTGCCCCAGCCACTCGACCGCCCGCACCGCCATCTCGAGCGGCCCGCCCGGGGTCAGGGTCAGGTGCTCGGGCCGGACGCCCACCACGAGCTTTCGGCCACCCTCCAGCCGCCCGGCCAGGTGCGGGGGCACGGGGACCACCCCGGCGCCGGTGTCGATGCCGTCGCTGCCCAGCGTGCCGTCCAGCGTGTTCATGGGCGGCGTGCCGATGAACTGGGCCACGAACAGGTTGGCGGGCGCCTCGTAGACCTCCTGGGGCGTGCCGACCTGCTGGAGCCGACCAGTCGACATGACCGCGATCCGGTCGGCCATCGTCATTGCCTCGACCTGGTCGTGGGTCACGTAGACGACGGTCGTCTCGACTCGGCGGTGCAGGTCGACCAGCTCGAGGCGGGTGGCGGCCCGCAGCTTGGCGTCGAGGTTGGACAGCGGCTCGTCCATGAGGAACGCCTGGGGCCGGCCCACGAACGCCCGGGCCAGGGCGACCCGCTGGCGCTGGCCGCCCGACAGCGCCGCCGGCTTGCGCCGGAGCAGCTCGTCGAGCCCGAGCACCCGGGCCGCCTCGGCCACCCGCTCGTTGCGCTCGGCCCTGGTGAGCTTGCGGGCCGGGCGGTCGGGGCCATCCGCGTGGTATTTCCGGACGAGGAGCGGCGACTCGATGTTCCTGTGCACGGTCATGTGCGGGTAGAGCGCATAGCTCTGGAACACCATCGAGACGTCCCGCTTGGCCGGGTCGACGTCGTTGACCACGGTGTCGCCGATGAGCAGCTTGCCCTCGGTGATGTCCTCCAGCCCGGCGATCATCCGCAGGGCGGTGGTCTTGCCGCAGCCCGACGGGCCGAGCAGAACCATGAACTCGCCGTCGACGATGTGGAGGTCGAGGTCGTCGACCGCGACCACCTCGTCGAACCGCTTGGTGACGTTCTCGAACGTCAGGCTGGCCACGTGCGCCCTCCCACCCTCACCTGCGTCGTCGTGTCGGGCGTCGCGAACTTAGAGCATCCGCGTGTCGGCGTCGGATCGCGCGGCCGCCTCCGCAGACCGTCAGCGATTCGCCGACCACAGACCGTACGCTGGTCCGGTGACGGACTTCGAGTGGCCGGAGGAGCGGGCGGGCCTGCAGCAGGCGACCTCGCGGTGGTGGCTGTACCTGGCGCTGGGCGTCCTGGCGACCGTGGTCGGGGTCCTGCTCCTGCTCGACCTGTTCGCAGCCGTGCGGACGGTGGCCCTCCTGGCCGCCCTGGGCCTGGCGCTGACGGGTGCCAGCGAGCTGGTGGCCGCCGGCCGCTACCGCAGCACGCTCGGCATCATCGCCGGCGTCGCGCTGATCGTGGCCGGCTTCCTGGCCGCGCTGTGGCCTGATATCACCCTGTGGGTCCTGGCCGTGATCACCGGCGCCGGCCTCGTCGTGTCCGGCGTCGCCCGCATCATGGGGGCCGTGTCGCTCCGCCTCGAGGGCTGGGGCTGGCTGCTGTTCGGCGGGGTGATCAGCCTGGCGGCCGGCATCCTCGCCCTGCTGTGGCCGGATGCGACGATCCTGGCTCTCGGCATCCTGCTCGGCATCCGGATGGTGATGTTCGGGGTGGCCGAGGTGATGTTCGCCCTGGCCCTCCACGCGGGCCGGACGATCCGCTAGCCGCTCGCCACCGTCTCGGGGGCGGGATGTCCTCGGCCGTCAGCGTGGTGAGCTGGTCATCGGTGTGGTGGTCGAGGGCCACGAGCCGGCTGGCCTGGTTGGCGATCGCGGCCTCGAACAGGTTGCGGGCCAGGCGGCCGTTGCCGAAGCCCCGGTCGCGGGGCTGGGCCGCCAGCCAGGCCCGCACTGCGGCCCGGGCGCCGTCGTCGAGCGTGTAGCGGCCCTCGGCGCCGAGGGACTCGACGATGGCGAGCAGCTCGTCGTCCGCGTAGTCGGGGAAGTGGATGGTCTTCGGGAAGCGGGACCGCATGCCCGGGTTGGCCTCGACCAGCGCGGCCATCTCGTCGGGGTAGCCCGCCAGGATCACGATGACGCGGTCGCGGCGGTCCTCGACCAGCTTGACCACGGCGTCGATGGCCTCCAGGCCGAAGTCGTTCGCGCCGCCCCGCGCCAGGCTGTACGCCTCGTCGATCAGCAGGACGCCGCCTTCGGCCCTGTCGAACGCCCCCACCACCAGGCCCGCGGTCTGGCCTATGAAGCCGGCCACGAGGCCGGCCCGGTCGGTCTCGACCAGGTGGCCGCGCTCGACGACCCCCAGCGTGCGGTAGATCTCTGCCAGCAGCCGGGCGACGGTCGTCTTCCCGGTGCCGGGGTTGCCGGTGAAGATCAGGTGCCGGCTCTGGTCCAGCACCGGCAGGCCCCGCTCCCGGCGGATCTGCTGCACCCGCAGGAGGTTGGTGACCAGGCGGACCTCCCGCTTGACGCTCTCCAGGCCGATGAGGGCGTCGAGCTCGGCCAGGAGGTCCTCGAGCGGTCGGGCGGGGGGCAGCTCGGCGGCCTCGGGCGGGCCGGCGGCCTCGTCCTCGGGCGGGGCGGGGGCCTCTTCCTCGTGCGGTTCCGCCGCCCGGGCGCGGCGCTCGCGGGCCGCCCGGGCCACGGTGGCCCGGAACTCCTCGATGGCGTCCAACTCGGTGCGGGACGGCAGGAGGTCGAGGGCCGCCACCGTATGACCGATGTTCGCCCCGAGGAAGGCGAATCGCTGGGTCCTGCCCCCACCGTCGCGGGCGTCGGCGCCGGCGAGCACGTCCAGCAGGGCCGACGCGCGGCCGAGGTGGGCGCGCTGGCCGACCAGCAGCCCGGCGTCCCGGACCAGGACGGGCGTGGCCCGGCCCAGGTCCGACGGCAGCCGGCGGCCGAACGTGGCGATGAGCGCCCACAGCTCGTCGTCGGTGTGGAGTCCGTCGGCGTCGATGAAGGCGCAGGTCAGGTTGTAGGCCTCGACCTCGACGTCGGCCCGGAGGCGGTCCTGGTCGATGCCGTCGACGGTCGCCCCGAGCGCCTCCACCTCGGGGGCCAGGTCGTCGACGAAGGCCCGGACGGCGTCGTCGAGCGCGGACGCGCCCGGCTCACTCACCGCGGGTCCCGCCACATGGGCCACAGCGGTGGGCCGTCCGGGAGGTCGATGCGCCCGGTGATGCCGAAGCCGAAGCGCTCGTAGTAGGGCAGGTTCTCGGGCTTGGACGACTCGAGGTACGCCCCGAGCCCGCCGGCGTCGCACCGGTCGAGCACGGGCTCTATCACCGCCCGCCCCGCGCCCATCCCGCGGCGGTCGGGATCGGTGCCGACGAAGGCGAGGTACCAGTGCGGCTCGCGGGGGTGGGCGTTCTCCATCATCCCGAGCCCCCGTAGCGCCCGCGGCAGCCGGCTGCCGACGCTCGGCACCATTACGGGCAGTGCCCGCACGACGTCGGTCCACGACGAGCGCCAGCGGTCCGGCCGGGCCCATACGGCGGCGCCGGGATGGCCGTCGGCGGTGAGAACGGTGTCGTCGCCCCGCAGGTGGCGGCGGGTCTCGGTGGCGAAGAACCGCCTGAGCCGGCGGAGCCGAGGCCTGTCCCGCTCGCCGAACAGCCACACCATCACCGGATCGTCGTGGAACGCCCGGGCCAAGGTCCCGGCCACGGCCGCCACCTCGTCGCACCGGGCGGGCCTCGCGTCGATCATGGCCGGGAGCCTGCCACGACGCCACCCGCGGCGGCATGTCGGCGGCGTGTCGGCGGCCCCGGTCGGCGGGTCGCGGCGGTGTGGCCGTGACGGCGAGGGCGGCGTGTCGGCGGCCCCGTGTGCCCGGTCTGGCGGTGTGTGGCGGTGTCGGCGAGGGCGGCAGGTCGCGGTGCCATGTCCCCGGTCTGGCGGTGTGGCGGTGTCGGCCCGGGGCGCGTCGGCGGGCGGGGCGCGGCCCGTAGCATGGCGTCCATGTCTGCCGTCGCCGATCTCGGTCGCCGGGCCCGGGCCGCCGGGCGGGTGCTGGCCACCGTGTCCACCGAGGCCAAGGACGCCGCCCTGCTGGCGGGCGCTGACCTGCTGGTGGAGCGCACCGACGACCTGCTGGCGGCAAACGCCGAGGACGTGGCCCGCGAGCAGGCGGCCGGCGCATCGGCCACAGTCGTCGACCGGCTGCGGCTGTCCGCCGCCCGGGTCCAGGCCATGGCCGGCGGGCTGCGCCAGGTGGCCGCCCTGGCCGACCCCGTCGGCGAGGTCACGCAGGGCTGGACCCGCCCCAACGGCCTGCGCATCGCCAAGGTGCGGGTGCCACTCGGGGTGGTGGCGATCATCTACGAGAACCGGCCCAACGTGACCAGCGATGCCTTCGGGCTGTGCCTGAAGTCGGGCAACGCCGCGTTCCTGCGGGGGTCGTCCGGGGCGATCCGGTCGAACGTGGCCATCGCCGGGGTCCTGCGGGAGGCGCTGGCCAAGGCCGGCCTGCCCGAGGACGCCCTGGTCCTGGTCGAGGACACCTCCCGCGAGGCGGCCGTCGAGTTCATGCGCCAGCGGGAGCACGTCGACTGCCTGATCCCCCGCGGCGGTCCGTCGCTGATCCGGTCGATCCTCGACAACGCCACGGTCCCCTACGTCATCGACGGCGACGGCAACTGCCACGTGTACGTCGACGCGTCGGCCGACCTGGCCATGGCGGCGGACATCGTGGTCAACGCCAAGGTCCAGCGCCCGTCGGTGTGCAACGCGGCCGAGACGCTGCTGGTCCACGAGGCGGTGGCGGGCGAGTTCCTGCCCGCGGTCGCCGACCGCCTGGCGGCCGCCGGCGTGACCCTGGTGGGCGACGCCAGGTCCCGGGATGTGCTCGGCCCGGACCGCGTCGAGGACGCCCGCGAGGACGACTGGGCGCACGAGTTCCTGTCCCTCAGGCTGGCGGTGGGCGTGGTGCCGTCCCTGGACGCGGCGATCGACCACATCGCCCGCTACGGCACGGGCCACAGCGAGGCCATCGTGACGAGCGAGCTTGCGGCCGCCGACCGGTTCACCCGAGAGGTGGACGCGGCCGCGGTGCTGGTCAACGCGTCGACGAGGTTCGTCGACGGCGAGGAGTTCGGCTTCGGCGCCGAGATCGGCATCTCGACCCAGAAGCTCCACGCCCGTGGCCCGATGGGCCTGCGGGAGCTGACCACGGAGAAGTACGTGGTCAGGGGCGACGGCCAGATCCGCACCTGACATTGGGGAGGTGGGCGGCCGCCCGCCCCGGGTAGGGAGAGGACACTCCCACCACGGCCCCGGGGGGCGGTGGGGAGCCTGGTCCGCGCCGCGCCGCCCCCCAAGCCGCCTCGTCTCCCTGGTTCTCCCTGGTCGCTCCCACACTTTGGGGGGTGTGAGACTCCCCACGTTGGGGTATCGGACCCAAGATGCTGGTGGGAGGGGACCGATCGCACCGGGCGCGAGCCCGTGTGTGGACGCTCCTCGCCATCCTGGCCGGCACCCTGGCGGCCGTTGCCCTCCTGCTGCTGCTGACCGCCGACGGAGCCGACGCAGCCACGGATGACGGGAGCCTCCTCGGCCCCCTCACGGACACGCTGGTGACGGCGACGGACCCCGTGGCCCCGGTGCTCACCGCCCCGACCACCGACCCGCCCACGGCGGCCGCCCCCGTGGCCCCGGCCACCGAGCCACCGGCACCGACCACCCCACCCACGGACGCCCCCGCCCAGCCCGCACCGTCGGACACCCCGACGCCCGTCGCGGACCCGCCGGCCCCGGTAGCCGACTCGCAGGCTCCCGCTACGGGGTCGTTGGCACCGCTGACCGCTCCGCTGGCCCCGGTGACGGCTCCGCTGGCGCCGGTGTCCGAGCCGCTGGCCCCGGTGACGGCTCCGCTGGCGCCGGTTGTCGACTCGCTGGCTCCCGTCATGGCGTCGTTGGCGCCAGTGGCGGCTCCGCTGGCGCCGGTGGCGGACTCGCTGGCTCCGGTGGCGGGGTCGATGGTGCCGGTGGCCGAGTCGCTGGCTCCGGTGGCGGGGTCGTTGGTGCCCGTGGCCGACTTGGTGGCTCCGGTGGCCGAGCCGCTGGCTCCGGTGGCGGGGTCGGTGGCCGAATCGCTGGCTCCGGTGACTGGTTCGGTGGGCGATTCGCTGGCTCCGGTGACTGGTTCGGTGGGCGATTCGCTGGCTCCGGTGACTGGTTCGGTGGGCGAATCGCTGGCTCCGGTGACTGGTTCGGTGGGCGAATCGCTGGCTCCGCTGACCGGTTCGGTGGCCGAATCGTTGGTTCCGCTGACGGGTTCGGTAGCCGAGTCCTTGGCTCCGCTGACCGGGGCCTTGGCGCCGGTGGCGGACATGCTCGCGCCCGTTACCGGGGCCGTGGGGTCGCTGGCCGCTCCCGTGAGCGACGCCGTCGCGCCTCTCGCGGAGTCCGTGGCCGGCGCGGCCTCGCCCCTGGTCGGGCCGCTGGTCGACGATGTGGTCGCTCCGTTGGTCGAGCCCGTCGTCGGTGACGTGCTCGTGCCCGTGGTCGACGAGGTCCTGGTTCCCGTTGTCGAGCCCGTGGTCGACCAGGTCGTGGCGCCAGTGGTGGGTCGGGTCGCGGCACGCTCGGGGCCGGGTGGGCCGGCGGCGGGTGGTGGCGGCGTCGGCGGGATCCCGGCCGGGTTCGTCGTCGGTGCGGGTCCGGTCGAGGGTGTGGTGTCGGCTGCCCCCCTGCGGGGCTCCGTCGCACGGGTGACGTCGTCGCCGGCATCCTCATGTCTGGGGTGCGCTCCCGCGTCCGGGAGCGAGCCGGTCGGGCTGCCCATCGGGGGGCTGCCCGTGGCTCCCGGTGCGGCATCGTCCGCATCTTCTCCTGGCGCCTCGGGGGCGTCCGGGGTCTTCGCCGTCCTGGTTGCCGGGGTGTTCGGTTTGCACCTCGCCCGGGGCGGGATCGTGCGTGAGCAGGTTGCCCGGCTGGCCGGGCTCGCCCACGCGCCTGTGTGCCTTCCCGGCTGAACCGACGGCTCGTCCGTCCGTTCAGCCCGTTCACCGAACAAGGGAAGGAAGCCTCAGCATGCACAGGCACTCGCCTGCCAGCGGGGCGGCCGCCGGCCCGGCCGGCCCCCCGAGATCACACCGGCTCGTCCTCGTCGACGAGCCCCGGCGCCTCGTGCGCGACGCGCTCGTCGCGGCCATCGACGCCGCGCCGGGTCTGGCCGCGTTCGACGGCTCGACTGCCGACACGGCCGCGGTCGCCCGAGCCGATGCCGTCCTCGTCTCCGATCAGCTGCTCGGCACGAGCTGGCACCGGCTGCTGGTCGACGGCACGTGGGACGACGGCCCCTCGCCGGTGGTCGTCATCAGCGACCGCGGCCCCGTGACGCCGAGCCGGCCCCGCCGCGGGGTCGTCGTCGTGTCCCCGGACACTCCGCTCGCCGCCGTCGTCGACGCGCTGCGGACGCTCCCGGGGCCGTGCCACGAGCGGCCCGACCGCCGCCCGTCGCTCACCGACCGGGAGCACGAGGTCCTGGGGCTACTGGCCCGGGGCCTGAACCCCACGGAGGTGGCCCGCAGCCTGTCGATCACGACCTACACGGTCCGCGACCACATCAAGGCCATCCGCGAGAAGCTCGGCCGCCCCACCGCGATGGCGGCCGTGCTGGAGGCCCTGCGGCAAGGGTTGGTGCGCCTCGACAGTGTCTGACGCCACGAGGCGTCCACCACATTGGGGAGTGCGATCAGCGCTCGCGGTGCGTTGACTGATGCGACCGGTGGCGGTTCCGGCGCCGGGCGGATGGCGCCGGGACCTCCGCCGGTCCAGCCGAGTCAGCGCGCCCCGGCGGGGCGGCGGCGGCGCCAGGCCTGGGCCACCGCCGGCGATGCCCAGCCGGCGTCGTCGGCGTTGACGTTGGTGCCCGGCGGGATCAGCCGGTCGACCCGGTCGAGCGTGTCGTCGTCGAGCCGGACGTCCGCCGCGCCCAGCAGCCCCTCCAGCTGTTCCATCGTGCGGGGCCCGATGATCGTGGCGCTCACCGCCGGGTGGGTCAGCGTGAAGGCGAGCGCCAGGTGGGGGAGCGGGATGCCGGCGTCGGCCGCCACCTCCTCGAGCTGGGGCACCAGGTCGAGCTTCTGGGCCACTCCCGGGCGCTCCGGGTCGAACCGCTGGGGCATCCGGGCCGCCCGCCCGGTGGCGGGCGGCGGCTCGCCGTGGCGGTAGCGGCCGGTCAGGAAGCCGCCGTTCAACGGGCTCCAGGGGATCACGCCCATGCCGTAGCGCTCGCACGTCGGCAGCACCGACGCCTCGATGCTCCGGACGAACAGGGAGTACGGCGGCTGCTCGACCCGGAACCGCTCGTGGCCCCGCTTCTCCGCGACCCACTGGGCCTCGACGATGGCCTCGGCCGGGAACGTCGAGGACCCGAGGTAGCGCACCTTGCCCTGGTGGACCAGGTCACTGAGCGCGGACAGGGTGTCGTCCATGTCCGTGTTCGAGTCGGGCCGGTGCACCTGGTACAGGTCGATGTGGTCGGTGCCGAGCCGGCCGAGGCTGGCCTCCACCGCCCGTACGATCCAGCGGCGCGAGTTGCCCTGCGCGTTCGGGTCCTCGCCCATGGTGCCGTGGAACTTGGTGGCCAACACGACGTCGTCGCGCCGGCCGGCCAGGGCCTTGCCCACGATCTCCTCGGACTCGCCCGCGGAGTACACGTCGGCCGTGTCGATGAAGTTGATGCCCTCGTCGAGGGCGCGCTGGATGATGCGGGTCGATTCGTCGTGGTCGCGGTTGCCGATGCGCCCGAACATCATGGCGCCGAGGCACAGGGGGCTGACCTTGACCCCGGTGGTGCCGAGGGAGCGGTAGCGCACGGTCGTCGCCCTCCCGGTCAGGCCCGCGCGGCGATGCGGCGCAGGGGCGGCAAGGTGGGCGGGGGCTGGCGGCGGGCGGGGAGCTCGGCCAGCAGTTCGGTCGTCGCCTCCGCGACGCGGCGCACGGCCACTTCGAACGGGGCCTCGGTGGCCGGCGAGGTCTTCTGCACCCCGCTGACCTTGCGAACGTACTGACGGGCCGCGGCCTCGATCTCCTCGGATGTCGCCTGCGGATCGAGGCCGCGCAGAGTCGTGATGTTCCGGCACATGGCATCGAGGCTAGCGACGGCCTCATGGCGGCGGCTCCGGCGCGTCGGGCGGCTCGGGCGGGGGATGGCGCAGCCGCCACTGGTCGACGTCGTGGGCGAGCAGCTTGATCTCGCCGGCGATGCGGTAGGCGGGCAGCTCGCCCGCGTCGACCAGGGCGTAGAGCTCGCGCAGGGTGACGCCGATCAGCTCGGCGGCTCGGGCGGGGGAGACCCAGCGGTAGGCAGGGAGCCTGCCGCGGCCGGCGACGGGGGTGCCGTTCACCGGACGGCAGTGGGTTGAACGGTAGGGACAGGGAACACATCCACTAGTTCGTCATGAGTTACTGAGTACTTTAGTGATTTTTTGTGCTACAATGACCCCCATGAACACAAACCAGTCCCCGGCCCCTGCGGCGACGTGGGAAGATCCCCTGGTTCCCCTCACCACCGGCTTCAACCATGTGGCCACCCTGACCACCGACGCCGACCGGCTCGTCGCCTTCTACGGCGACGTGTTCGGCGCGGTCGTGTCGGCCGAGATCCCAGCCGAGGGCGACCACCCCCGGCTGGTCATCGTCGACCTCGGGGGCGGGTCCGCCCTCAACGTGTTCGAGACCGACGGCGCCGGCATCATCGGCGAGCGCCGCCGGCTGGGCGGGCGCGGGGCCATCGACCACTTCGGGCTGGCCGTCGACTCGCTCACGACGCTCGAGTCCGTGCGAGACCGGCTGGTGGCGGCCGGGGCCGACATCGGCGAGATCCAGCGGCTGGGGTCAGAATGGTCGCTGTTCTTCCGGGACCCCGACGGCATGGAGCTCGAGGTCTGCTGCCACGCCGGCGGGTGAGCGGGTCGCTCGCCGTCCCGCCCGGCTTCGCGGATGCCGTGTGCCGGTGGAACGGCGTGGCCGGTAGGCGGTGGCTCGACGACCTGCCCGCCCTGGTGGCGCGGGCGACCGAGCGCTGGTCGCTCACAGTCGGCGAGCCGTACCCCGGCGGAATGTGCCCCCTCCTGCGGCGCGTGTGGCAGGGAGGCCGGCCGGTGGGTTCTCACGTCTCGTGGGTCGACGACGATCCGGACCTGGGGGCGCTGCCCCTGGAACGGCTGCAGTACGGCACGCCGCGGCCGCATCATCCGGACGCGGACCTGGCGACCGGCGCCGCCCAGTGACCGGTTGGATGCCGTCACCGACCACGCCGGCCGGTGGGCGGGGCTCGCGGACTGGGTTCAGGGCGGTCGGACGTGCTCGCCGCCGAGCGACGCCGGCCCCCTGGTCGGCAGCGGTGCCGACGGTGCCCACGGGGCCGGGTCGCCGCGGTGGTGAACCAGTGGCGAGGCGTTGGGCGTCGACGCCGGCGGGATGCGGGCGGGGGCGCTGCTACGGGCCGTCGACGTGGCCGCGTGGTCGCACGAGGTCGGGGAGGATCTGAGCGGGCGCCTGGGGCTCGCCCGGTGGCTCGTGTCCGCCTCTAGGTCAGCCGTCCCCCTCCTGCGCAGCGTTGATGTCACCGATGCGGCCGCCCAGGTCGGGGTGTTCGGAGCTGAAGAGACCCCACCGGCTGTCCCACCCGGCGACGTTCCACATGTGGGACATCCACAGCCCCTCGAGCGGGACCACCCGCCCGCCCCGGGAGGTGCAGTCCTCCTCGGTGGCGTTCTCGTCGCCCAGCACGCCGCCGGCGCCGAGGCACAGCTGGCGGTGGACGTGCCAGGGGTCGTTGCCGCCCGCGAAGCCATCGGGCGGGTTGTCCGGCCCGGTGAACGCCAGGTAGCTGAGGCCGACGATCTTGCTGTCGGGGTTGGTGCCGTCGAACAGCAGGATCTCGGGGTTGGCCGGATCGAAGGTGCCGTCGAGGAGGCCGCTGTTGAGGTAGTGCGCGGCGATGCAGGGGACGTACGGCGTGATGCGCCGGTAGCCGCCCGCCTCCGCCGCCGCCGCCGTCGGGTACGTGAGCGGCACGGCGTTGGCCTGGGCGATCTGGCCCGACAGGGTGGCGCGGGTGGCGGCGTCGAGCGGCGTCCACGGCACCGGGCCACGGTGGCCGTGGCCGCTGTTGCCCTCGTTGGCCACGCCGGCCTGCTCACAGGCCGACGTACCGTCGGCCACGATGATCGCGTTGGTGTGGCCCTCGACGTGCTCGGGCGTGGCCGCCGCGTCGCCGGTCGCCGCGGCCTCGCCGGACGCGTGGTCGTGGTCGCCGGCCGCCGCCATGTCGTCGTGGTCGTCGCCCTCGCTCCCGCCGTGCGAGTGCTCGGACGCGAACGCGGGCGACAGCGCCATGGTCGACACGATCGCGATGGCCAGCCCGGTGACGCCGATGCCGGCGAGGCCGACCGCCGGCTTGACCGTGCGCTGGGCCATCGCCGGGCGCAGCAGCACGCCCAGCGACACCACCACGATGGCCGCCTCGAACCCGGTGGCCAGCGCGTCGACCAGCGCCACGGGCTCGGTCGTCCACGGGTCGGGGCCCACGGGCACGCCCCACAGCCGGGACATCAGCCAGGTGGCGATCACCACGGTGTTGCCGATCGCCGCCGCGGCCAGGAGCTTGCGGGTCGGCGCCACGAGGAACGCGACCCCCCAGCTGATCTGGAGCCAGGCGACCACGGCGAAGAAGGTGCCGTGCATCCACGACACGTCGAAGTGGGTTCCGCTCTCGGCGAAATGGATGGCGCCCGCCGCCAGGGACAAGGCGACGAGCAGCCAGCGCAGATAGCGGCCGATCGTGCCGTCGGTCGTCGTCATCGTTACCCCTCCAAAGCTTCGATGCACGCCTTGTGCAACAAGGCTAGTCCAAGTTCGCTTCTTGTCATAGAAACTGGCGCCGTTCCCAGGTTTCTCGGTCGGCTCCCAACGTGCTAGAACTCCTACGTTCGGTCATGGCGGCGCGGAAGTGAGAACTGGGGAATCTCATGCGCTTCGTCACCGCGCCGCGCCGGGCCCTCACCGCCGGCGTCCTGGCGCTCGTCCCGCTGTCCCTGACCATTGCCGTCCAACCGGTGGCTGCCGACCGGTTACAGACACCGCCCGCCGCCACTGAGGTTCCCGGCAACCGTCCCGGGCTCGGCCTCGTCTTCAACGACCTGGAGGCGGCGACCACCGACGCCTGCGACGAGATGTACGAGCTCGAGGGCAGCGACCGCTGCACCCACGGGCCCGACCGACCCCCGCCGGGCTACACGATGGCGGCCGACGTCGCCCCGCTCGCCCCTGAGGGCGAGGGCGGCACCACCGCACTGGCGGCCGTGTGCAGCGGCGACGGGACGAGCGGCAACCGGGTCCAGGCCCTGTACGTGCACGCCCCCGGCAACGACCGCTTCGCCCAGTACCAGTCGTCGCTGGTCCAGTGGGTGGCCGGCATCGACACCATCTACAACGAGTCCGCCCGAGAGACGGGCGGCACCCGCAATGTGCGGTTCGTCCACGACGCCAGCTGCGCGCCGATCGTCGACGACGTGGAGATCAGCTCGACGGCGCTGAGCAGCTTCAGCCGGATGGTGTCGGAGCTCGAGGCGCAGGGCTACAACCGCCGCGACCGGAAGTACATCATCTTCGGCGATGCCCGGGTCTACTGCGGCATCGGCGAGTTCGCCGGCGACACCCGCAAGACCGACGCCAACCGCTCGAACTCCGGGCCGTCGTTCGCCCGGGTGGACGCCAGCTGCTGGAACTCGTCGACGGCCGCCCACGAGCTGGGGCACACCCTCGGCGCGGTGAACAACAACTCCCCCAACTCCAGCGGAGGCGGGCACTGCACCGACGAGTGGGACGTGATGTGCTACTCGGACTCGCCCAACTACCCGCAGATGCGGACGATCTGCGCCGATCGCGCCCACGACGCGCGGCTGGACTGCGGGCACGACGACTACTACCACACCAACCCCGACCCCGGCTCCTACCTGGGGCGGAACTGGAACGTGGCCGACAGCCTGTTCCTGATCGACGGGGGAGACACGGCGCCACCGACGACAGTGCCGCCCACCACGTCGACCACCCAGCCCCCCACCACGGCGACCCCGACGACCGCGGCACCCACCACGACGACGACCCGGCCGACCACGACGACGAGCCGGCCGCCGACGACGACGGTCCCGCCCACCACGGTCCCGCCGACCACGGTGCCGCCGACGACCGCGGCGCCCACGACGGCGACGACTCAGCCGCCGACCACGGTCCCGCCCACCACGGTCGCGCCGACCACCGTCCCGCCGACGACCGCCGCGCCGACCACGACGACGACGGTCCCCCCGACGCCCGAGCCCTGCGAGGGCTACGCCCGCCGGGTGACCGGGACGCTGGCCGAGGGCGACAGCCAGGTGCAGCCAGGCGGCTGGTTCTACCTCGCCCGCTCCGGCTTCCACGCCGCCTGCCTCGACGGTCCGGCCGACGCCAACTTCGACGTGAAGCTGCAGCGCTGGGCCGGCATGCGCTGGGTCGACGTCGCCGCGGCCACGGGCTCGGGTGCAGACGAGACGGTGACGTTCAACGGCCGCTTCGGCATCTACCGGTACCGGGTGACGGCGGTGTCCGGGTCGGGCGCCTACACGCTCGGTTTCAAGCGACCGTAGGGTCGATGAGGTGCGACGCCGCCCGTGGCTGGTCCCGTTCGCCGTCCTTCTGGTGGCGGGCGCCGCGGCCTGCGGGGACGACGACGGTGAGACGTCGACCGGCGGCCCAGCGTCGACGGAGCCCGCGCCGGTGGGGCAGATCGAGTACCCCGCCGGTGCGGACGACGTCGTGATCGAGATCGCCTCGGAGGGCGGCCTCGCCGGCCCGCAAGCCGTGTCGACGCCCCCGCAGCTCGTGGTGATCGGCGACGGGCGGCTCGTCCAGCCCGGACCGACGATCATGCAGTATCCGGGCGCCCTGCTGCCCAACCTCCAGGAGCGCTCGATCAGCGCCGACGGCATCCAGCAGCTGCTGGGCCTGGCCGACGAACACGGGCTGCTGGCCGACGTCGACTACGAGCGCCCCGACAATGTCATGGACGCGCCCGACACCGTGGTCACGATCTCGGCCGGGGGGCGGACGTACGAGCACCGGGCCTACGCGCTCGGCGTCGGCGCCGGCGACCAGGGCGAGGAGACCGACCCGGCCCGGGCCAACCTGCAGGCGTTCGTGGAGGCGGCGACCGGGTTCGCCTCGTCGCAGGACCCCTCCCTCGGCCCCGAGCAGCCCTACCAGGCCGAGGCGTACCTGATCCGGTCGGTGCCCGACGAGCCGGCGCCAACGCCCGACGGGCTGGAGCCGCGGGTGGTCGACTGGCCGGCGGACGCCTCCGTGCGGCTGGCGGACGCGGCCGAGTGCGCCGAGGTCCCGGCCGGCGAGGTGGGCGACGTGCTGGGGTCCGCGGACGAGCTGACCCGGTTCGTGGACGCCGGCATGACCTATGCGGTCACCGCGCAGCCGGTGCTGCCCGGGAACGGCTGCGACTGAACGCGCCGCGACGATCGGTCCGGCGCGCACTAGGTTCGCCGGCCGTGCCGCGCCTCGCTGTGGTCGCCCTCGCCGCCGCGCTCGTGGCGTCGTCGTGCTCGAACGGCGGTGGGGACGACGATGGTGGTGGTCCGGCGGGGACGTCGGCGGAGAGCACCACCACCGTGCCGAGCGCGACCGAGCTGTGCGCCGGGGCCCAGGCGGCGCCCGCGCCCGCCCGGGTGGCGCAGCCGGCGCTGGTGGAGGCGAGCGGGATCGCCGCCAGCGCCAGCGAGCCCGGCGTGCTGTGGGCGCACAACGACTCCGGCGGTGAGCCCGAGGTGTTCGCCATCGGCGAGGACGGCGGCGACCGGGGGCGCTGGTCCCTGCCCGGGGCCGAGGCGGTCGACTGGGAGGACATGGCCCGCGGCCCCGGCGAGGGCGGGGCGGACGTCCTGTACCTGGGCGACATCGGCGACAACGGCTCGCAGCGGGGGGACGTCTCCGTGTACCGGGCGGCCGAGCCCGAGGTCCCCCCGGGCGCCGCGGGCGGGGTGCTGGAGGGCGTCGAGGCGCTCGCGCTCACCTACGCGGACGGCGCCCACGACGCCGAGGCGCTGCTGGCCGACCCCGTCACCGGCGACCTGTTCGTCGTGACCAAGGTGCTCGTGGGTCCG